>CEOK01154063.1_pt1 | contig 10027 bp, 10 predicted proteins | sample 427001 | NCBI WGS metagenome assembly CEOK01 (sample SAMEA2591108, study PRJEB7988) | marine metagenome | isolation source: saline water (ENVO:00002010), including | reverse complement strand
TTATTTTGAAAGAAAAATACACTAAATAAAATTAAAATTGGGAATGCAAGCCAGAATATGAAGCGTAATATTTTTTGGTAATGTATTTGCACTTTATTAACATTATAATATTTTCTTAAAAATGTAGATTTAATTAGTAATATAGTAATGTTAATGTAAAGCATTCATTTTAATTGACCAAAATGTTCATTAAACTCAGTTTTTATAAAAACTATGGAACTCAAAGGAAAAAAAATTATTGATAAATATTTAGGATTTTTTTTAATAATTGTCTTAACGCCACTTTCACTACTTTTAGGTCTTATCCTTAGAAGAAACCATGATATAAAAGTTATAAATAAATCTATAACAATTATCAAAATTTTAGGTGGAGGAAGCCTTTTTACATCTTTGCCAATGCTTTTACAACTCAAAAAAAAATATGAGCGAGCACAGATTGTACTAGTTACATCTGACTCAACTCTAGCCTTTGCTCAGATGATGGGAATATTTGACAAAATTATAATAATTAAAAGCAATAATTTATTTGAACTTATCATCTCATCAATTAAAGCAGTCTATCAATCGCTATTTACAGATGTTACTATTGATCTTGAAGTCCATTCAAAATTAAGCTCAATATTTTCACTTATGACCTGCGCTAAGAATAGAATTGGATTTTATTCTAAACGGAACAAATGGAAGTATGGAATACTAACGCATAAAATACCGTACTCTGATGAAGAATTACTTAAGTCCTTTTATAAAATGGCTTTTGAAATAGCTGGAGTTAAAGAAATAGAACAATCAACATATTTAAATCATCTAATCAACCATAACAATTTAATACCGTACAAAAAAAATAATGTAATCCGAAAATTATCTATAGGTCCATATTGTTCTGATTTATGTTCTGAGAGGGAGTTTTCAGACAATGAATGGATTTTAAATTTAAAAAAATTAAATTTAAAATATTTGGAAGAAATAGTGATTGTAGGCTCTATAAATGATAAAATGAAAAGCATTGGCCTGGTAAATAAAATTAAAGATTGGAAATATAATCTAAGAATAAAGAATAAGGTTGGAGTTTTAAGCTTAAAAGACTCAGTCCAAGAAATCTTGCACACTGATATATTTCTTACAATTGACTCAGGGCTCAATCATATTTTAAGAGAATTAAATATGAAAATTTTATCTTATTGGGGGCCCAGTGATCCAGCCACAAGATTAGATTTAAAAAAGAAAAGCAATGAAATAGTTATTTATAAAAAAATTGCCTGTTCTCCATGCGTTCATTACACCGACTATGCTCCATGTTTCGGAGATAATATCTGCATGAAGCAGCACAATTTTAAAATCTCTTCATCCCAAGCAGAATACTATAATAAGTTTATAAATAGAGGTGAATGAGGTATGTTTATGAAAATTGAATTATATTCAATGCATCGTGAGCAAAGACAAAATTAAAATTGCAATTATTGGAGCTGGACCATGTGGTACAGCTGCAGCTATACCTTTTCTTAGTTACAAAGATAAGATTGATGTGAGTATAATTTCATCTGGCGAAAGTTTATACACTGACGAAATAGTATCGATTCAAGAAAACATTAGAAATAGAGACAGGAAATCACAGCACGAATATATTGAGTCTATTAATCATCTATCTAAAACACTAATTCCAAAAAAACTATTCTTTGGTTCAAATAAAGTTTACAAAGAAATTGAAGATAATCTAACTAAATCAAGTGAAGTAAATTATGATATATCTCACTCATTAGGCGGACTATCAAATGTTTGGGGAGCAACAGTTACTGGTATATCTGATAATGACTTAGCAAACTTCGACTATAATAATGATATCAGTTTACAATTTCAGATCCTTACAAAACTTTTTCCTATTTCAGGATATAAAGATAAAATTGACTCGAAAAACTCTTATAATATCAACTACAATAGCATTCCACTAAAATATTGTTTTCAAGCTCATAAACTTGTTGATCAATACAATAAATATTATGAAATTTTTGAAAAAAATAAACTAAGGATTGGATACTCAAAGTTGGCTGTAAATACAAATAAAGGCTTAAACGACAACGCATGTGATAATTCAGGATTAGAAATGTTTGGATGTCATAAAAATTCAATATTCAATTCTATATTCTTTTTGAAAAATATCCAAAATGAAATTAACTTAATTGAAAACACTTTAATTGAGGATATAACTCCTGAAAAAGAATCAGTTATTCTATCCTGCAAGACTAAAGATAATTGTATAACTCAGTTAAAATTTGATTATGTAATCATAGCAGCTGGAACAATAAATACCTCAAAATTAATTTTAAAGTTGCTTAATAAATATAATAAAAATTCATTAATAATTAAAGACTCACAAAAATATTTTTTCCTATATTTTTCTTTTTTTAAGTCAAAAAAAGAAGAAGAAAAAAATATTGTAGGGCTTTCGCAAATTTTTATGCAAACAGAGATTGAGAGCCATACTTTTCAACTCCAACTGTATCACTCATCTTTATTTATTAGAAATGCTATAAATAGATTTATTCCAAGATATTTAACAAATTTTTTAGAAAATACATTAAGCTTTGTTTTTAGAAGAATTATGATCGGTGTAGTTTATTTTCCTGAGGAAATCAGTAATCATATGAAGATAGTCTATGATTGTAATAATAAATTTTTTAGGGTAGAGAAATTGGTAAACGAAAAATTCTCAAATAGGTATATATTTAAATTATATGTAAAGCTCATTAAGCTAGCAATAAAAATTAGAGGATTTCCTCTTCCTTTTTTTCTTAAATCTCAAACTGGCGTTAGTCAGCATTTTGGGTCTACAGTGCCTCCTAGCAAATCCTTTCTTATAGGAAAAACAAGTGAGGACGGTAAATTATACCCTCTAAAAAATGTTTATGTATCCGATTCATCCTCGTTGAATAGGATTTCATCCACACCACCGACTTACATTGCCATGAGTAATGCCTTAAGAATATCAAATAATATTATTAAAGAAATTATGCATAATGTATGAAGGTATTTTCGTTCTCTAACACTGACTAAAGATCAAAATGAGATTGATTTCATTTTTTTTAATTTTATTAATTTGAATTCTGGTCCCAATTCTTGCCATGATTTATTATCTACTATTTCAGAGACAATTGTATTTCTCAGATTATCTTTATCAATCGTATTGAATAGAAAACTTAGATAATAAAATAATAAGTAGGGCAGTCTCAGTTTTAGAACACTTATTCCGATCTTCTTTGACATAAGCGATATCATTTGATTATAAGTCAATTTATCAGGACCTCCAATTTCAACAATTTTATTTTTAATTTTACTTTTTATTAATTGAAAAATAATTTTATTAAGATCTGTAATATATATTGGTTGTCTTAATTGAGTTCCATTACCAATAATTGGTGCAATTCTCACTTTTTTCATAAGATTAATTAACAATTCGATTGGTTGTAACCTTTTTGTTTTTAGCAGTTTAAAATTATAATTCCCAATAGGCAAAGCTGGTCTTATAATTAAGTAGTTCCTTAGCTTTGACTTCACTAATTCCTCAGAATCAATTTTTGATGCTTTATAATTCGTATCATATTTAAAATTTACTTGTGAGCTAGATATGAAGACTAAAAATGATTTATTTTCAATAACATACTTGATTACATTTTTGATTATTTTTCTATTGTTTTTTAATTTATTTTTCCCAAGTACATTCGCTGCATACAATATAACAACATCATGCCGTGGCAGTTTCTCCAAAGATTTATATGAACATAAATTACATTTTTTGAAGTTACTAAGTGTGACTTGATTAGTATAATAGGTAGATGTAACACTAATATTTTTATTTATTAGAAACTTATACATATTTGATCCAAGGTAACTTGAGCCGCCTAAAATTAAAAAATTTTTATTTTGCATATAATTTATTGTTTAATTAAAGTTAATTTATCTTTTAATTTGTATACACATAAAATATTTAAACTAGTAAAATAAATTATTTTTCCCGGTTTTATGACATATTTATGAAGGAAATCATAAAATAATTTATTTCAAAAAATATGATATATTTCATTTGTGAGATATTTGAGGTCAATCGTTGAGATTATTATAATTTTTTTTAATAAATTTAAATGAAACTAAATAATATTCTACGAACTATAATTGGTATGATTCTAATATTAGTTATCATATATTTTTTAGATATTAATAAAACATCACAAATTTTGAAATCCATCAATTTTAATTTTTTTATCTATGCTAATATAATAGTTTTCATAGCATGCATTGTTGCGTCCTATAGATTCAAGTTAATTTTACAGTTAAATGAGGTACTAACTTCTCTTCTTTTTCAAGTAAAAATATACTTTGAAGGACTAACTGTTACTAATGTGCTGCCCATAGGTCATGCAGGAATAGATCTATGGCGTCTAAGAAAAATCAATCAACTCACAGGTATGTCGTATTTTAACATTATTAAGTGTCTCTTATCTGATAGGATTTCAGGCTTTGTTGGCCTAGCATTTATATCTTTTTTAGCGACAGTATTTATAATTTTTTTTTTTTCAAATACAGTTCAAGTGTTTAATAATTACACTTTTTTTGAAATCGGATTATTTTACATAATTTTTTTATTAACAATAATTGCATGTATTTTAGTTTTTATTTTGAAGATAATTATTAAATTGATTAAACATATTTCAATTACAAACAAAACCTTTTTAAATTTAGTCTTTCATTTTGAAAGTTCTTTACAACAAAGCATATATTTAAGGGTATTTATTTTATCCGTCTTAAATAATATATTAGTTATGATTAGTTTTTATTTGTGTTCTTTGGCAGTAGGGCTTGAGATTTCTTTATTAACGATATTCTGTCTTAGTCTTTTTATAATAATACCTTCTTTATTACCATTTTCAATATTAGGATTTGGGCCACGTGAAGCAGGTGTTATATCAATATTTTATTTTTATGGTATAGGGATTGAAGAATCATTTATCTGCTCTTTACTTTTTGGCTTAACGCTTACAATTCAGGGTTTAATTGGTTCAATATTCTTTATCATATCAAAAGAAAAAATTTGATATAATATTAACTTCGACAAGATTAATTTAGATAGCGTTGACAAAAAAAAATAAAAGTAAGATTGCAGTGGTGATGCCTTCATTTGAAGTAATAAAAAAATTGAAGAAGCACATACTTGTATTCCTAAAGTTGTCACTAAAATTTATATCATTGAAGATAAGTGTCCTAATTAATCATGTTAATTGGGCTCTAATATTGAGGGTAAAAGGATAAGAGTTATATTTAATAAAAATAATTTAGGAACTGTAGTGCAGTATAGACTGTTTAATTCGATGGGATTGAAATTGTAGTAAAAGTTGAAAGTAATGAAAAAATGGATCCAAAATTATCTAATTTTTTTTACCTATCGTTGATGACTGGCGTGACTACTCAAAAGAAAATTTTTTTTTATTTTTCCAGGAGTAAACAAATCAGCAAGCTTATAATAATAGTGATAAATCAATATGAGTAATAATTTAATAAAAAAAATATTGCTAGGGAAAAAAAAGGAAATTATGAAATGTAATATCTTGTGTATTGGTGATATTATTTTGGATCACTATGTCTATGGCAGAATTGAGAGAATGTCACCAGAAGCGCCTATACCGGTACTATCATTTGATAACGAAAGTTATCGTTTAGGTGGCGCAGGAAATGTGGCGCGAAACTTAAGCAGCTTAGGAGTTAAGTGTGACCTTATACATTTTGCAGGAAAAGATTTAACCTCCAAAATAATTAAACAATTAATTTCAAAAGAAAATCGTATTAAACAAATTAAAATTAATTTAATTAATTATAAAGTTCCAATAAAAAAACGATACATAAATAAAGGTTCTCATTTAATCAGAGTTGATAAAGAAAATAAAAATATCAAGTTATCTAAAAACTTTAAAAAGAAAATTTTAGAAGTAGTTAAAAAACACATAAAAAAAAATGATATCGTGATTTTATCAGACTACAATAAAGGTTTTTTTGATAAAAGCTTAATACAGGAAATAGTCAAAATTGCATCTAAACACAAAAAATCTATCATAGCAGATCCAAAAAAAAATGATTTAAGTAATTATTCTGGTATTAACTTGATTACACCTAACCAAAAAGAGATAGAAGATGCAGCTGGTAAGCATTTAAAAAGAAAAAATGATATATTAAAATTTTGCAGAAAAATTATGGTTAAATATAATATTGATGAAATATTATTAACAAGATCTGAGAAAGGAATGATACTAATAGGAAGTAATTACTCTAAAAACCTCAAGGCGTATTCTAGAAAAGTTGTTGATGTTACAGGAGCTGGGGATACAGTAATAGCTATTCTTGCCTTAATGAAAGCTTTAGGAATAAATACTCAAGTTTCTGCTGATATTTCAAACTATGCAGCAGGTCTGACAGTTGTGAAAGAAGGAACTTCTACTAATACATATGATGAATTAATTTCAGAAAAATAATGAGTTTAAAAAAAGTCTTTACCCTAAAAGAGCTAAAACAATTTATATTTAATCTTAAAAAGGATAATTTTGAGATTGGATTTACTAATGGTTGCTTTGACTTGCTTCACAGGGGGCACCTTCACCTTCTAGCTCAATCTAAAAAAAAATGTGATTTTCTTATAGTTGGTCTAAATTCAGACTCATCAATAAAATCATTGAAAGGTAATACTAGGCCAATTGAGAAAGAAGTGACAAGAATTAAAAAATTATCAAACATTAGTGATATTGATGCATTAATTGTTTTTTCAGATGAGGCACCATTAAATATTATAAAAGAGATCCAACCTGATATTTTATTTAAGGGTAGCGACTATAGAGATAAAGACATTATCGGATCAAAATCAGTTTTAAAAAAAGGCGGCAAAGTAATTTTAATTGAGTTATTAAATGGGTATAGTACTACGAACATAATAGAGAAATCTGGGGCCAATTATTAGATTTTTAAATAAAATATAATGAAATTAATAAAAGAAAAAATATTAGAGATTTCGAATAATTTCAATATGCTTGCTCACAGCTCAGCAAGTGATATTGAAAAGGCATCAAAATTGATGACTAAAAGTTTGCAAAAAGATGGAAAAATAATGTTTTGTGGAAATGGTGGTTCAGCTGCTGACGCGCAACATCTTTCAGCAGAATTAGTTGTGAAATTCTTGAAGAAAAGAAAGCCTCTTGCCTCTATTGCGCTTACAACAGATACTTCTGTTCTGACTGCAATAGGCAATGATTTTACATTTGATGAAATATTTTCGAGGCAAATTGAATCTATTGGGAACAAAGATGATGTTCTCTATGCAATTTCAACCAGTGGAAAAAGTAAAAATATAATTGCAGCACTAAGGGCCGCTAAAAAAAGAAAGATTAAAACTATTGGAGTTACTGGAGCAAAAAAAAGCAGTTTCGATGAATTATGTGATGTAATAATTAGTGTACCGGCAAAAAGACCTGATAGAATTCAAGAAATGCATATCGCTGTTGGTCAAATCTTATGTGAGATATTAGAGTCAAACCTATGCTAAAGCCAGCAGCATTTCTCGATAGAGATGGCGTAATTAACAAAGATATAGGATATTTGCACAAAATAGATGAATTTGAATGGATACTAGGAGCCAGAGAAGCAGTTAAATATCTTAATAACAAAAATTATTACGTATTTATAATTACAAATCAATCAGGCATTGCTAAAGGCTATTACAGTGAGAAAGATGTTATTGCTCTCCACGAGTACATCAATAATGAACTAAAAACAATAAATGCTCATATTGACGATTTTTTTTTCTCTCCATACCATCCTGATAATAGCAAGGAATACTTACATCTATCACACCTTAGAAAACCAGAAACAGGCATGTTAGATTTAGCCGTTAATAAATGGCCAATTGATATATCAAACAGTTTTTTAATTGGAGATGAGGCGACAGATATGGAATGTGCTAAAAGATTTTCTATAAAAGGATACCTATTTAAGAGTGGAGATCTTCTTAAATTTATAAAATCTACAACAGACATTTAACATTAAAAAGCAATAATTTTGAGGAATCTATTTAATTAGAGGTAAGCATTAAAAAATACGATACCTATTGATTTTAAATCCTATATTTAATGATATAACATATAGAAAAAATATTGATATAATAAGTTTAGATGACATCAAATAAACGTTCTAAAATTAAAATTGCTGTTGTAATACCGTCCTTCAAAGTATCAAAGAAGATAGTTAATGTGATCAAAGCTATTCCTAAGGTAATTGATAAAATTTATGTAGTTGATGATAAATGTCCTGAACGATCAGGATCAACTGCTTTGAAAATTAAGGATAGAAGAATTAAAGTTATATTTCATGAAGAAAATCTGGGTGTGGGTGGCGCAGTAATGAGTGGATATAAGAAAGCTCTAAAGGATAATATAGATATAGTTGTAAAAGTTGATGGAGACGGTCAAATGGATCCAAGTTTGATACCTGAATTTATTAAACCAATTATTGAAGGTAAATGTGATTATACAAAAGGTAATCGTTTTTTTTACCTTGATAATATTTCACAAATGCCCACCTTAAGACTCGTAGGTAATGCATTTCTGTCTTTATTGACAAAAATTTCCTCAGGTTACTGGGACCTCTTTGATCCTACAAATGGATATACAGCAATCAGTAAGAAAGTGCTTTCTCATTTACCTTTTGATAAAATTAGTAATCGGTATTTCTTTGAGACTGACATGTTATTTAGACTTAATACAATTAGGGCATCTGTAATAGATATACCTATGAGCGCAAAATATGATGACGAGGTAAGCAATTTGAAGATTTCAAGTATTTTTTTTGAATTTGCTTACAAGCATGTTAGAAATTTCTTAAAAAGACTATTTTACAATTATTATTTAAGGGATATGTCAATTGCTTCTATTCATCTGCCACTTGGATTATTTCTTACTATATTTGGCTCCTATCATGGATTAACAAACTGGATAAAATATTCTGATCAAGATATTAATACTCCTGTTGGAACGGTAATGATCTCAATATTTTCGATTATAATGGGTCTTCAATTTATATTGGCATTTCTTCAGTATGATATTTCGTCAATACCAAAAAAATCAAGAGATTAAGCGATTATATGTCTACTGTTGTATTCTTATTTGCCCATCAAGATGATGAGGTAGGACTAATTTCATTAATAAAGAAGAAAATTGATAATGGCTATGATGTAGTATGTGCTTTTTTAACTGACGGGGGATCAAGATATAAAATTAGAAACAAAGAGTCATTGTCAGTTCTTAATAAAAATGGTGTTAAGATTGAAAATATTATTTTTGCAGGTAAAGAGAATAATTTAAAAGATGGAGAGTTATCTAAAAACACACTTAAACTTAAAGAATGGCTCCTTAATTTTTTTAAATCAATTAATAATATTGACTCTATATATGTGACTGCTTATGAAGGCGGTCATCAGGATCATGATGCACTTCATTGTGCTTCAGTTATTGCTTTGAACGAAATAGATCTTTTAGATGATGTTTACCAATTTCCACTCTACAATAAATTTAATTGTATTGGTCCATTTTTTAGAGTTCTAACTCCTTTAAAAGAAAATGGAGAGTTTATAAATATAAAACTATCAATTCATGAGAGGCTAATGTCAGTAATTTATTGTCTATACTACCCTTCACAATATAAAACATGGATTGGCTTGCTTCCCTTTTTTATATTACACTACATATTAAATAATACTCTAAAACTTCAAAAAGTATCTATTAAAAGGTTAAGAGAGAGGCCACACAACGGTGAACTTTTATATGAATCTAGAGGTTTTTACACATGGGAAAAATTTGCGAATGATATTGATAGTATTAGATAACTATTTACCTTCTTAATTTTTTTCCACGGTCACTAATTGACATCTTTTCAATAATTTTTATTTTGGTTGGTACCATATATCTCTGCATCTTTTTTGCACAATCTTTTTTTAGATCAGAAG
>CEOK01101173.1_pt1 | contig 10034 bp, 10 predicted proteins | sample 427001 | NCBI WGS metagenome assembly CEOK01 (sample SAMEA2591108, study PRJEB7988) | marine metagenome | isolation source: saline water (ENVO:00002010), including | reverse complement strand
AGATGAAATGATATCCGAAATGATGAAAAATGATCTCAAGTTAGCCGAGTCTGAGCTTTTATTGAACAAAAATAGCTAATGTCACTTGAATTAGAAGATAAAATTTTCGTTGCAGGCCACGGTGGAATGGTAGGCTCTGCAATTGTAAGAAATTTCGAAAGCAAAGGTTTCAACAATATTCTTACAGTTAAGAAGGAAGACCTTGACCTAACCAATCAAGATCAAGTAAAAGATTTTTTTTCCAAAAATACTATAGATAAAGTTATTATCGCTGCTGCAAAAGTTGGTGGCATTGGAGCAAATTCTCAATATCCAGTCGATTTCCTGATAAATAATCTTTACATTCAATCTAATATTCTTTCTCAGGCTTATGAAAATGATGTTGAACAAGTCCTATTCTTAGGTTCATCTTGCATCTATCCAAAATTTACTGAAAGCCCAATAAAGGAAGATCAATTACTTTCTGGTAAATTGGAAATAACCAACGAGTGGTATGCGCTTGCGAAGATTGCTGGAATAAAATTGTCAGAGGCATTCAACATACAATTCAATACAGACTTCAGAAGTATAATGCCAACAAATCTTTATGGTCCATATGATAATTTTAATTTAGAAAATGGGCATGTAATACCTGCGCTAATAAACAAATTTCATGATGCAAAAAGAAACAATTTTAAATCAGTTGAAGTTTGGGGTACTGGAAAGCCAAGAAGGGAATTTCTTCATGTAGATGACCTAGCGGAAGCATGTTTTTTTATAATGAATCTTTCAAAAAATGATTATATGAAATCTACAGATCCTTCAATGTCCCATATAAATGTTGGAACAGGTCAAGAAATTTCTATAAATAATTTAATTGATGAATTAATTTCAGTGACCAAATTTAAAGGAAATATTGTTTATGATGAAACTAGACCAGATGGAACCATGACAAAAGTATTGGACGTATCAAAAATAAATGCTCTAGGATGGAGGCATAAAATAGATCTAGAAAATGGTCTAAAAGATACCTACGAATGGTATGAAAAGAATTATCCTAAAGTTAGATTCTAAAAAAAGTGTCTGAACCTAGAATTTCGATTATAACGATTGTCTATAATAGAAAAGAAGATCTCAGGAAAACTCTAGAAAATATAAGCAATCAAGACTTTTTGGCTAAAGAATTAATTGTAATAGATGGTGAATCTACTGATGGTACCCTCGAGATAATTGAGGAATATTCAAATGATATTGACATCTTCATATCTGAAAAAGATCAAGGAATCTATGACGCTATGAATAAAGGCGTCTTGAACGCGAGCGGTCAATGGCTTAATTTTATGAATGCTGGTGATTGTTACTTTAATAAAAATATATTATCGACTATTTTTAAGGAAAATCATTCTTCTGATATTGATTTGATGATAGGAGACACGATTATAGATTATGGTGACTTCAGAAAGGAGTTCAAAGTTCAGTCCTTAGATAGCATATGGAAGGGAGCAAGATTTATACATCAATCAGTATTTATTGATAGAAAGTTCCAATTGGAAAATCTTTATAATATAGATAATAAAATTGGTGGTGACTTTGAGTTTTTTTATAACTCTATAAAAAGAAATGCGAACATAAAGATTCTTAATAAATTCATTTCAATATTTGAAGCCGGAGGAGTCTCTGATAAAAAACGAATAAGTTCAATATACGGAAATATGAAAGTAGTAATGTTAGATGATCCAAGTTTTTTAAAAGGTTTTTTTTATTTCAACAAAATATTAGTTGAAATAAGTAAAATTTTTATGAAATTTTTTTTGCCGAATTCATTAGTAAAAAAACTCCAAAAAAATACTTTTAAACAATGAAAATTAAAAATTATTTGAATTTTCAGCTAAGAGATATATTTGCAAGTCTATTCATTATTTTTTCACTTCTTCCTTGGGTGAACTTTGGTTTGAATTCTAGGGATTCTCAAGTATGGCCTCTTCTTTTCGGTTTAATTTTTCTGATATTTTCTATACATAAAAAAGTCCCAGTTTTATTTCTATATCCGATCATCATTCCAATTTTGGGATTCTTCACATGGTTTTTCTTATCAGATCTTACAACAGATGGTATCAAAGGATTTATAGCAATTAGAGGAATTCTCTCATACATGGGATTTGCTGTTTGCTTTATAGGGCTATTATTTTTTTTAAATGAAAAAAAATTTCCTATAAATATTTTTCTTTCAATAAACGTAGTCTATGTAATTGTTGGAATTCTTCAGGCTTTTATAGATCCAGCAGTTGTATCTTCAATTGTTGCATCAAGAGATCAATCTTTTTCGTCTGACGCATTGTTAGTTAGAGGTGTGACTGGCTTAACTCCTGAGCCTACCTTCTTTGGCATTTTTTTATACTTTATCTCATTTATTTATTTTATTATTTATGATTTCAAACCACCAAGAAAGATAACATTAATACTTCTATTAAATTTGATCACCATTATTCTGCTTACAAGATCTACGATGGTTCTTTTATTCTTAGTTATAACAATTCCTTTTTTAATTCATAGAATGAATGTAACTTTTATAATGCTAGGTGCTTTATTAACTATTCTAACGGTAACTTTTACGATATTTTTCTTTCCTGATACCAGATTTGTGAGACTTGCAAATCTTGTGATTGAAAATCCCCAAATATTAGAATTAGTGATTCTAGACGAAAGCATAAATGATAGAATTTCACATGTTTTATTCCCTCTTCAAGGCGCGGTGCTGAATGATCTGCTTCCTGTTGGATTTCATAAATGGCCAGAAACATTTGCTTATTTAACTAATTATTGGGATGGCATTTTTTGGTATGGTACAGGTGGCTCAATCATGTCATTTTTTGGACTTTATATTTATGAGTTTGGTTTTTTAGGCTTAATTATAATGGGGTATATTTTTATAAAGATTCAGGATGGTACATATGGTAGGTTTATGGAAACTTCTTTACTTTTTATCTTACTAAATACTTCTATACCTCCATCATTTCCTCTCATAGCATTTATATTTGCAATATATTTTTATAAAAACTATCAAAATCAAAATTATTTCTCAGAATCTGGTCCTCATAGAATTTATAATGAAAATAAATAAAATATTGATTACCGGGGGTGCAGGATTTATTGGCTCTCATGTTTTCGATCATTTTTCTAAAATCTTTCCAGATACAGAAATTCGGATTCTTGACAAGTTAACTTATGCTGCGAATTTGAAGAATATTCCTTCTGTAAATAAAAATGAAAATCATAAACTTATCATTGGCGATATTTGTGATTTAGATCTATGTCTAGATAGCACCCAAGATATTGATTTACTTCTTCATTTAGCAGCTGAAAGTCACGTTGATAATTCATTTGAAGAGTCAATGATATTTTCTAAAACTAATTGTTTGGGAACTCACTCTTTGATGGAAGCAGCGAAAAGAAGTAAAGTAAAAAAGATAATTCATGTTAGTACCGATGAAGTATATGGCGAAAATATTGATTCTGAATTCACGGAATCTGACTCTCTAAACCCAACTAATCCTTATTCTGCTTCAAAAGCAGCCGCCGAAATGATTGTAAAAAGTTACCACACTTCATTTGACTTACCAGTAACCATTGTTCGCGCAAATAACATTTATGGAATAAGACAATTTCCAGAAAAAATTATTCCTAAATTCATTTCCAGGGCATTAAATAATAGTAATTTACAGATTCAAGGAGATGGTGCGAATAAAAGGCATTATTTATCAGCTCTGGATTTTGCCAGTGCCTTAGAAGTTATATGTAAAAAGGCTCTCTCGGGTGAAATTTATAATATAGCTTCTGATTTAGAGCTCTCAAATCTTGAGGTAGCAAAGCTTATTAATAATTTAATAAGAAATAATGGAAATCTAGAAAATATAGAATTCGTTCAAGATAGACCATTCAATGATTCAAGGTATGCTGTAAATGATATCAAGCTGAGAAATTTGGGATGGAAGCCCACTAGATCTTTAATTAAAGATTTGCCTGAAGTAATTAAATGGTACGATCAAAATCCAGATTGGTTTAATTAATTTCTATTTTAAGAAAATGAAAATTTATCTCTGTGGAATATATAAAGGAACAATCACAGGCCAAATGCAAACTTTACTTGCAGTTAAAGATTCTCTGAAAGATGATTTTGATATTACTGAAATAAAACTCCCTAGAAAAGGGTTTAACTTTTTTTTTGATTCATTCATTTATTTTTGGCAAATATTAGGAATAATATTTTCTTTATTTTTATTCAAAAGAGAGACTTTTTTTTATCTTGTTATCCATAGAAGCAAATTAAGTTTCTGGCTTAGAGATTTTCCAATATATTTTATAAATAGCATTTTTAAAACCAAATTTATATGTCATTTAGTTGGATCTGATATAGCTATTTTTTTTGATAAAACAAATAAATTTGAGAGGCTACTCCTTAAAAGATTTTTTTCAAATATTAGTTGTTGGGTTTTTCTCGGCAATAATATGAAAAAGCAAGTTGAGAGCATCTATGAGAATTTACAAATAAAAAATTCATCAAAATGTTATTCAAAAGGCCGGTTTAACTTCGAAATTATTTCTGGATTTTCTAGAAATGAAATTCCATTTAAAGAAAAAGATGTTAGGGAAAAAATTCATAATTTCAATGGTGAAATTGTAGTTGGATATTTATCTAATTTTATCGAAGAGAAAGGAATATCTGAGTTTATTGAAGCGGTTGTAGATTTAAAAGAAAAGTATAATCTTGATATAAAAGCTTGGTTTGCTGGTGCAACAATTGGATATCAATCAGAAAGAGTATCTAAAGCTATAGCTTATTCTAAAGATAAAGACTTTATTGAAAATCTAGGTCCTATCTTTGGGCAAGAAAAAGGTAAAAGATTAAAAGCAACTCATGTCTTTGTTTTGCCAACCTACTACAAGACTGAAGCATTGCCTCTGTCATTAATAGAGGCTATGAAGTTTGGTTGTGCATGTATTTCTTCTAATATAGGAGAGATAAAAGATCTTCTTAAAGATGATAGAGGAATATTATTGGAAGAGGTTTCTACAGAAAAGGTTGCAGAAGCTATTATAGATATGACAAAAGATATAAATACGACAAAAAATATTATGATGAGTGCATATAGTTTTGCTGACCAAGAATTTTCTTATCCATACTATAAAAAAAGAATAAAAAATTTAATAGATAAATCAACTGAGTGGTTCTAAATTATGAAATTTTTTTTGAAGAAGATGGGGATTTTTGATATTTCAAAAAAAATATACTCTAAATGTGTCTCTATTTTCGGCTATTACAAATTCAAAAAATTATCAAAATCTAAAAATATTTTTCTTGAATTGGGCTCAGGAAGAAAAAGAGGTCAAGGCGAGTGGACAACCGTAGATATATTTGGCGCAGACATAAATTACGATTTATCCTACGGTATTCCCCTTAACAGTGGCACAGTAGATAAAATTTATTCTTCTCATTTTTTAGAACACCTCAGCTTTATAGAAATTGTGACTTTCCTAAAAGAATGCAAACGCGTGCTTAAGCCAAAAGGAATTTTTTCCGTTTGTGTTCCTGATGCAAGTTTATATATAAAGGCATACGTAGAGAAAAAAAATTTCAGAACCAATGAAGATTCCTATACTGAGGGTAAAACTTTTACCAACTCTTATATCGATCAAATAAATTACATAGCTTATATGGGCGGAGAGCATAAACATATGTGGGATACAGAAAGTTTACTAAACATTTTAGGAATCATAGGATTTAAAGAAGCAAAAATTAGAGATTTTGATAATGATATTGACCTAATTGAAAGAGATTATGAATCAATATATGCAGTTGCTACAAAATAAAATTTTCAAATATGAGCGTTGATATTAATTTCATAGTTTCTTCTTTGATGCCATATCATCTTGATAGATTTAATTCTTTGAATAAAACTTTTGTATGCAATAGTATTTCTCAATTTGAAAAAGATTACATTGAAATCCAAAAAACTCATTTTTACTCTCTCAGAAATATTGAATCCACAAAAATAAGAATACATAATAAAAACTCATGTTACGAAGATTTAAATTCTCTTCAAGAAGGTATTGCCCTTATTAAAAGTATTTTATTTTCTCCTGGAAAAATAATAATTATAGGTTTAGGCGGAAATTTAAAACCTTACAATCCTTTCATATTTTTTTCTGTCATTCTGAAAAGAATATTAGGTAAGAAAATCTATATTTTATTCAATACAAATTACTCAGATAGAGATAGATCTCTTTTCAAAGAATTTATAAAATTTTTATTACTGTCAATTTACTCTGGAGCAATGTGTTCTTCACCCTCATCAGCAGGTTATTTAAGATTCCTGGGCTTCAATAAACGAAAAGTACTACCGGGTGGATTCAATACAATAGCAATTTCTAGATTTAATGCTTCTAATGAGAGCCCGCCCAGAAACCAATTTTTATACGTGGGGCGCCTTTCTGAAAAGAAAAATATAAATTTTCTTCTCGATGTGTATAAAGAATACAGTGAAACAAATTCAAATGCTTTGGATCTGAAACTAATTGGACACTTTTCAGAAGACTCACCGTATGTGAATTATGCCCTTGATATCGGACTAGATAAAAATATTTTTTTGGGCGCACTTGATGACAAGGCCATAACAAGCGAATTATATAAATCAAGAGCTCTCCTTATCCCAAGTAAATACGAAGAATGGGGAAATGTTGTAAACGAAGCTGTTGCAACTAACACCCCTCTAGTGGTTTCAGAAAATGTAATTGCCAGAAAAGTCTTGGTAAGACAATTTGTTAATGGAATTATTCTTGAATCTGATAATCACAATGGATGGGTGCACGCCTTAAACGAACTTACTGATAACTTAAAACTTTCCTCTCAACTCTCAGAGGGTTCTAAGAAATTCTTACCTTTGACAGATACAAAATGGTTCAAAGAATCAATAAACCAGTTACTAGATTAATAAACTATTCTTTTAAAAATTAAATAAGCAAAAATACTTTTAAGCGAGATTATAGTTATTATTGATAATGGACCAAAAATTGGTTGGTCAATTTGAAAAATGTAAAGAAGATAGAAAATTATTGATCCAGTAATTATTACACCTAAATCTAAAATAGTTGTTTGCATATATTTTGCAGTCACTCTCAAAAAACTTTTTGAGAAGATAAAAATTGACTGAATAAGCGTTCCTAAAAGGCAAATAATCAAAATTTCTTCAACATTTTCAAAACTATTAAAATTTAAATAATCAGCAATAAAAGTAAATAGAAGCGGAATGTAACAGAGAGTAAGAAATATGGTGAGAACAAATGAATAAAAAACACATTTATTATGCAGTCCAATTACTTTTTCATTTTCTCTTTTAAAAAATAGATTTGCAACTCTTATAAAATACATTCCAATAATTTCTGAAAAAAATAACAGCGGGGAGGTCAATCGTTTTGCCAATGAAAAAGCTGCTAAAGAAATAGGACCAAATAAGTTGTTTATAAAAATATCAAATAAATTACTTGTGGAATTTAAAGTTACTAAGGAAGGGTAAAACCTGATACTGAGCAAAGAATAATTTTTAAGACACTCTATATTTATAAGGCGAGCGAAATTGAAAGAAAATATAAGACCAATAATGACTATTATTAAATTAGATAATATAAATATCTTAAGTATAGTATTTAAATTAATTTCATTTCCAATTTGAAAAGAAATTCCAATAAAAAAAAGCATAATAAAATTTCTTCCATTACCCTCGTTTAAAATCAATGCCAATAAAAGCTTACCTCTTGAAAGAAAATAATTATAAAAATTTAACTGAATAATTTTTAATGGGGCTATCATGGATGAGTACCATAAAAAGAGCTCTATCCTTGTTGAGAAAATGTTTAATGCATAGTTAGAGAAATATAAAATTGAAAATAATAAAATTCCAATAATCGCTCCAGCATATAGCATGACAGTCCAAATTTCATTGTGTAAAAATTTACCTTCTGACATTAGGGGAATAATTGCACCTGAAATTCCTAGGCCAAATACGTATGTTAAAATTCCAGATATAGCCATTATGTAATAAAAAGCCCCTAAAGCACTGGGAGACAAATATCTTACTAAGATGATAGTTAAGACTATTGAAGAGATATAGCCAAAAAACTTAAGAAATAAAAGCTCGAAATTTTTTTTTATTAAAAGCTCCTCAAGATTTTTTTTTATTCTTCCAATCAAAATATTTTCCAAACCATACTATTCTAAAACCTCTATAATACTGTTCATGGAGAGAAAAAATAGGAAAACTGGTGACAATATTTCATTAAAATCATCTTGGACATTTAAAGATAAAAATGTTGCAAAAAATTTCAATGAACATGTGAGTAAATCTGTTCCTTTATATGATGAAGGTCATGAAATAATTATGGATATGTTACCTAATTTTTTTAACGAGAGGACTAAAATTATTGACATTGGTTGCTCTACTGGAACTCTAGTACAGAAAATTAGAAACAATTTCTTAGATTATGAGTTAGATTTAGTGGGCATTGATATCTCAAAAGAAATGATTAATGAGGCAAAAAGAAACTCATTGGATAAGAAGATAAAATTTAATCAACAAGATTTTGTAAAATTAAAATTAGACAATGAGTCTGTGGATATTTTTATATCTTATTACACTATCCAGTTTATTCGACCCCAGATACGTATGAAATATCTTCGCAAAATATTTGATACTTTGCATTGGGGAGGAGCTTTTTTTTGGTTTGAAAAAACAAGAGGTTCAGATGCTAGGTTTCAAGATATATTAACTAATGCTTACTTCAAATATAAAGAAAGACAAGGATATAGTTCTGAAAATATTTATGAAAAATATATGTCTTTAAGAGGAGTTCTTGAACCTTTTTCAACTAATGGAAACATAGATTTATTGAAAGAAGCAGGTTTTTCTGATTTCCAATCAATATTAAAGTTTGGACCATTTGAAGGATTGCTTTGCATTAAATAATGTAATTGTATCTTTCGTGATGCTTAAATTTATAAAGAGAGTTATTAAATTTATTGCTCACCGTAGTGGGGCAACGCAATGGCCTACAAAATCATTTAAAATTTGGTTACTTATACAAAATATTTTAAATGAGTTCCAACCAAACAAACTTATAGAATTTGGATCAGGAAGAAGCACAAGCTTTCTTGCTGAATTTTCTGAAAAGGAAAATAAAAAATTTTTATCAATTGAACAAAATTTAGCTTTTTCTAAGATGGTAAAAAAAGGATTAGAAATTGCAAATCTGAAAGCAGATGTTGTAGAGCATATTGCCATTAAATATGACTGGTACGACATAAATAAATTAAAAAAAATCTCTCTTTCATCATATGACTTTATCCTAATTGATGGACCAGGCGGAGCTTTTAATAAGGGTGATAGAAATTCAAAAAATGGCATCGACTTTATAAAATCTATTTGTAATGAAGGAACAATTCTAATTTTTGATGATACACAGAGAGATGATGTTTGTTCTGTTATGGATAATTTTCGCAAAGAATTATTTCCAAAAAGTAAGATATATACTTTTCAATATGATGTAGGAAATAAGGAAGAAAATAGTATCTCTTTTTTGATCCCACAATTATATGATGTGAGATTTAATAAACTTAAAAAGACTGTTTTTCTGTGAAAATATCTGTGATCACAGTTTGCTTAAATAGTGCGGAAACTTTAAGGGACAACCTAGAATCAGTTAAAAATCAAACTTATGAAGATATCGAACACATCATCATTGATGGAGGTTCTACAGACGAAACCTTAGAAATACTGAATAGCTTTAAAAACAATCTTGTGGTGGTGAGTGAAAAAGACTCAGGCATATATCATGCAATGAATAAAGGGATAAACTTAGCCAGCGGAGAAATAATCGGTTTCCTAAATTCAGATGATTATTTTTATAGCAATGATGTCATCAAGGAGTATGCAGATGGATTCATTTCTCCTTCATTAAAAATAATTTTTGGAGATTTGCAATTTATTAAAAGAGAAAATAAAAAA
>CEOK01192827.1_pt1 | contig 10035 bp, 9 predicted proteins | sample 427001 | NCBI WGS metagenome assembly CEOK01 (sample SAMEA2591108, study PRJEB7988) | marine metagenome | isolation source: saline water (ENVO:00002010), including | reverse complement strand
TGTCTGCGTCCGATCCATCGATCGTAAGGACAACTCCACTTTGCGCTTCACTAAACAACGCCTCGCGCATTGAAATCCCCATCAATTCAGCCACAGAATCCAACGAGCAGGCCGCCCCAAAACCTCCAAATACGGCCATCTCAGCTAGTGTCACGGCCAGCCCGCCTGCAGACACATCATGAGCCGCATTCACCAACCCTGAGCGAATCGCCTCCAACACCGCAGCTTGCACTCGAAGCTCTTCGTCCAAGTCCATCGCAGGTGCATCTTTCCCTTTGGTCGCGTGCAGCACATCCAAATATTCACTCCCATCAAGTCCCCGACGAGTCGATCCCACATAAAACACCTCGTCACCAGATTGCTTGAAGCTTGCGGTCATGGCATGGGCGTCCACATCCTCTACGATCCCTAACATTCCAATCGTAGGGGTAGGATAGATCGCACCGGTTGGATTCTCATTATAAAAGCTGACATTTCCGCCTGTCACCGGGGTTTCCAAAGCTCGACACGCATCACCCATCCCACGCAGGGCCTCTTTGAACGTCCAGTACACCTCAGGTTTATACGGATTCCCAAAATTGAGACAGTTGGTGATAGCCACTGGCTTCCCGCCTGAGCACACGACATTCCGTGCAGATTCTGCTACCGCAATCATGCCACCGCAATGGGGATTCAGATACACATATTTCGCGTTGCAATCTGTCTTGACAGCGAGCCCTTTTTTGGATCCCTTCAAGCGAATCACTCCCGCATCCGATTCACCAGGCCCAACCACCGTATTGGTCCGAACCATCGTGTCATACTGCTCAAAGACCCATCGCTTGGAGGCGATATTCGGTGAGCCCATCAGCGTCCTCACTGACTCTCCAAACGATTCGGCAGGATCAAATGGTGGCTCTGGTTGTGCCGCAAGATCGTCAAGGTAGGCGGGGCGGGTTGCTTCGCGCACATATTGAGGCGCTCCCCCTCCTAGAACCAACGATTCGGCCGGGATATCGGCCTTCACCTCTCCATCCTTTTCGTAAATCACACGATCTCCCTCGGTCACTTCGCCAATCATCACCGCCTGAAGGTCCCACTTGTGATACACATCAAGCACTTCTTGCTCGCGTCCCTTCTCAACAACCACAAGCATCCGTTCCTGGGACTCGCTAAGCAAGAGTTCATACGCCGTCATGCCTTCCTCACGAGCCGGCACGAGATCCAGATTAATCCGCATCCCCGCATTCCCTTTTTCGGACATTTCTGAGGTCGAGCAGGCAATTCCAGCAGCTCCCATATCCTGCATTCCAACGATTGCCCCCGTTTTGAGTGCTTCAAGGCTTGCCTCAAGCAACAATTTCTCGGTAAAAGGATCCCCCACCTGAACACTTGGACGCTTGGCTTCACTCTCCTCGCTAATCTCTTCCGAGGCAAAGGTTGCACCATGAATGCCATCACGCCCTGTTCGTGAACCCACAATGATGACAGGATTTCCCACGCCATGGGCAATCGCCGAAACCGTTTCGCCTACTTTCACGACACCCACAGACATCGCATTCACCAATGGATTACCTTCATAGACAGGGTCAAACACCACCTCGCCACCTACGACGGGTACGCCAAATGAATTTCCATAATCGCCAATCCCTCGAACCACGCCATCGAGTAGATATTTTACCCGTGGCGCATCGGGGCTCCCAAAACGGAGGGAGTTCAAACTAGCAATTGGGCGGGCCCCCATCGTGAAGATATCACGGTGAATCCCACCCACACCTGTCGCCGCTCCTTGGTACGGTTCCACAGCCGAGGGATGATTATGAGACTCAATTTTGAAGGCACACGCGTATCCGTCCCCGATGTCTACTAATCCCGCATTCTCCTCGCCCGCTTCCACAAGCAAGGCTGGGCCAGATCGAGGGAGCTTTTTGAGCTCGAGAATGGAGTTTTTGTACGAGCAATGCTCACTCCACATCACCGAATAGACCCCTAATTCCGTCCACGTCGGCACCCTGCCAAGTCTATCACATATCATCCCATACTCTTCTTCCGTCAGGCCGTGTTCTAATGCAATCTCGAGGGTAACTGTGGGATCTGTCATGGGATAAGAGCAGGATTAGATTTTCAAATTATTCGACCAAAATATAGGGAATTTGGAGAGCTTGATAATACGTACATAATTACGTACGTTTATTGAAATCAGACATCAGCCTATGTTATGAAATCACTCTCCGCAACCCAAGCTCGAAAAGATATTTATCGAATTATCGACGAAACGTGCGAAACAAACGAACCAGTACTCCTCACAACCAAACGTGGTGACGCGGTACTTGTTGGAAAGTCAGACTGGGATGCCATGCAGGAGACACTGTATTTGAATTCGATCCCCGGCATGACCGAATCCATTCAGGAAGGGCTCAATACACCTTTGGATGAGACTGAGGAAGACCTAGATTGGTGAAAACGTTTCGTCTTGTCTACACCAAACAGGCCAAAAAAGATGCCAAAAAAGCTTCTTCAGCTGGCTTAAAGCCAAAGATTGAACAACTCTTGGACATTCTGGCGGAAGATCCATGGACTGCGTATCCACCCTATGAAAGTTTAGTGGGGAATCTAAAAGGTGCCCAATCGAGAAGAATCAATATCCAACATAGACTCGTGTACCAAGTCTATGAGAATGAAAAAGTGGTCAAGGTCATTCGTATGTGGAGCCATTACGAGTAGGGCTATAACTGGCGTCTTCTGCAGCTCCTGTTAAGACCGTAACACTCGTATCCCCTCATCCCATCGCTTGATCCAGATCCGCAATCAAATCATCCACAGCCTCGAGACCTACGGACAGCCTCACAAGTCCATCTGTGATCCCAGTACGTCGCCTCACTTCAGGATCAAGATCGGCATGAGTCATCGACGCTGGATGCTGAATGAGCGTATCGACCGCACCCAAAGACACAGCAAGTGTACAGAGTTGGACGCGGTTCATCATGGAAGCCCCGGCTTGTGCGCCCCCAGCAAGTTCAAATCCTATCATCCCTCCAAAACCGTTAGGCATTTCCCGCTTTGCAAGCTCATGATCTGGATGACTCTCTAGTCCTGGATACCATACGTTTGACACGCGCGGATCTTTTTCTAGCCACTGTGCCACGGCCATGGCATTCTCCCCATGACGCTCCATACGTACCGCCATGGTTTTGAGTCCTTGAAGTGTTAACCACGCATCAAATGGACCTGGTATTCCGCCAAAAAACTTACGGTACTTCTGCACTTCGCCGTCGTGAAGCAATCCCTTGCGTCCAACCAAAACCCCTCCTACGATATTGCCATGGCCGCCTTGATATTTTGTCGTAGAATAAGCCACCACATCGGCTCCTAACGCTATCGGCTGCATGAAATAAGGCGTACAAAAAGTATTATCAATCATCACCAATGCACCTGTATCATGAGCACGGGAAGAAATAGCATGTATATCCGTCAGGCGCATGACTGGATTGGCAATCGACTCAAGGTAGACCAGTTTAATGGGTCCCTCAGCCTCTGCCAAGGCTTGCTCAAACGACTGTACACTCGTGCCGTCAAATGTGTTTACCGTGACACCATACTCTGCCGCCAAACCCTCTTTTAGCTGGTCTGTCCCCGCATATAACGCATCTTGAGCGAGTACGACACCTCCTTTTCCTAAGGCCATTATCCCGGCAGAGATCGCCGACATTCCAGATGCAAACGCTAGTGCCTCCAAGTCCTCTTGGCCACCATGGGCTTCCAGATCAGCCATGGCATTTTCGAGCAACTGAACGGTAGGGTTTTCGATACGCGAATAGCAATGACTCGCCCCTCCTTCTTCATGTGAAAAATACTTGGCGCCTGCCTCTACCGACTCAAATGAAAAGGTGGAGGTTTGGTAAATAGGAGCCACATGTGATCGATATGGGTCGCTTTCTGTGTGATCCACATGGGTGCATCGTGTTCGGATATCTTGGGATTTTTGCTTGCTCATATGTTTGTGGTCGCTTGTTGGGTTTATCTGCCGGGGGGGGTGCTTGCTTGCGTTATTGCGTGGTTATATTTTTTTACGCGTTATAATACATTTTCAACATGTGATTATTCACCGCATTATTTCAGAGGAATGTGGTGTGCCAACGCCAAACGCGTCGGCCTCAGGCCAATGTAGCAAATCGTTCGACCACTGGCGATGTGCTTTTTTTCATAATACGTTTGAACGGTGAGTAATTCCGGGGGAATTCCTCGCCTTGAACATTCTTCGGGGATCATGCCAGCACTGCCTACATCCCCATCATCGCCCACAACCCCATTATTGCCTGCATAAATATCAGGCTCAACCCACGCACATTCAGCCAGCCCCTCTCCTATTTGCTCGCGCGTGTAGTCTGCAAGTTCTGGCGAATCGGTTTTGACATGCACGATCCCATTTGGCCGCAAAATCCGTCGATATTCAGCCAAAAAGCGGGGAGATGTGAGCCTTTTGGACTCTTTGCCTTGCTTCAAGTAGGGATCCGAAAACGGAATCCAAATCTCATCCACAGATGCCTCAGGGATGTATAATTCCAAGTGATCGATGTAAACACGCAAAAAATGGAGATTGGTCAGCCCCAAGTCCAACGCCTCTTTAGCACCCCGCCACAACCGCTCCCCTTTAATATCAATGCCTATGAATTGTCTTTCCGGATAGCGCTGAGCAAGGGCTAATGCATATTCACCCTTTCCGCAGGCAAGTTCTAGGGTCAAGTCAAGCGACTCTACACCAAATGTTTGCAGCCAAAACGCCTCATCTAAGCCCTTCCACATTCCAAGCTCTGACACTTCTGTCACATTGGGCAACACCTCGACCTCGGCATATCGACCTAATTTATTTTTGGCCATAACCTGTCATTCTCGCTACTAATTGGGCACATCCAATCGTTTGTGTACGTAAACCCATCAAAAAACTACGGGGCAAGACGCTTTCGAGTCCACGCTATCTGAGCACCTTGACCAGCCGGCACATCATCCTGACCCGCTACCTGATCATCTTGACCAGCAGCCTGACCTGCCCAATACCGAAAGCGGTCGTGCATTCGCCCCCCTCGACCTTGCCAGAATTCTATTTCATCGATGGTTAGAATATACCCACCCCAGTTAGGTGGCATGGGAATCTCATCGCCTGGAAAACGCTCTTCTGCTGCTGTAAATAATGCGTCCAATGCCTCACGGTCTGCAACCTCTTCGCTTTGAGGTGAGGCCCATGCTCCAAGCCGACTCGCGCGAGGACGACTCCTAAAATAGGCCTCGGATGTCTCACGGTCTTGTCTGCGAATCCCCCCTCGAACCCGGACCTGACGCTCCAACGCCCCCCACCAAAACGTGGCCGAAGCATAGGGATGGGCATCTAACTGTTGCCCCTTTTGACCATCAAAATTGGTATAAAACACAATTTCACGACCAGAAAGACCTTTTAATAATACAATTCGAACATCGGGATGGCCATTAGAATCAACGGTCGCTAAGGCCATCGCATTAGGCTCGATAACTTCTGCTTCGAGCGCCTCTTTTAACCACAGTTCAAAAAATGGAATGGGATTCTCGGGCATCGCCTCATCATCGAGACCGCCCTTTGTGTAGTGCTCGCGCAGTTCTTGTAAGTTCATGTCTACAAAATAAAAAAACCCGGTATCGCTATGAAGGATGGGAACCAGAAACCTTAGCAAAATGCCGGGTCACTCACACTGGTATCATAACGTCTATCTTTGCAAAGTTATTGCAGACAAAAAAATTTAAAATTCCCAAACCTTACCTCACCCCTGCGCCACTGCCCCAAGCAGCACTTCATACGCCTCTTTCAAACGATCAAGCTCGATGATCAACGGCGGTGCAATCCGAATCAAAGAATTGGAGTGCAAGGTCCAACCAAGGACCACGCCAGCCTCAAAACAGCGTTCAACCACACGCTGCGTCAGTTCACCAGACTCAAGCTGGAGCCCCATCATTGCGCCACGGCCACGCAATTCAACTATTCCATCACCCTTCAACATCGACTCACTCAAAGCCCAGATCTCAGCAACTTTCTCCTCCACATCCATCGCTAGCAATTCTTTCAAGGTTACATGAGCCGCTGCAGCACTCAAAGGATGCCCGCCAAACGTTGTCACATGGTTCAGCGGAGGGTCTTGGCGAAATGCCTGAAACAATTCATCGCTTGAAAGAATCGCTCCCATAGGCATCCCGCCTGACATCGCTTTGGCCGCGGTCAGAATATCAGGCTGCACCCCAAGCCCCTGAAACGCAAACAAGCTGCCAGTCCTATAAAATCCCGTCTGAATCTCATCAAAAATCACCAAAGCACCCATCTCCGTGGCCCGAGCACGCAACGCCTCCAACCATTCCTTGCGAGCGGCAACGACACCCCCTTCCCCTTGAATCGGCTCCAATATCACCCCCGCAACATCCCGATCGATCAATTCCAGTGCGGCATGATCATTATAATCGCCAAATCGCACCCCAGGCAGCAAAGGCAAAAATGGATCTCGGTAGACATCGCGTCCTGTCACGCTCAACGATCCGTGCGTATCTCCATGATAGGAGTTCCGAAACGCCACAAACTCCTGACGCCCAGTGGCTTTTTTGGCAAGCTTCATCGCCCCTTCATTAGCTTCTGTGCCGCTATTCACGAGATAAATACGTTGCAGCTCAGCGGGTAGCTGTGACGCCAACAAGCTCACAAAATCGACTTGAGGCCGTTGAATAAACTCCCCATACACCATCACATGAAGATGCCGATCGAGTTGCGTCCGTATCGCCTCCACTACTGCAGGATGACGATGCCCGAGACTACTCACAGCAATCCCTGAAATCAGGTCTAAATAACGCTTGCCATCCGTCGTCACGATTTCACACCCCTCAGCGTAGTCCACCTCAAGCCCCATCGGTTCATCCGAGGTTAGGGCAAGATGACGGTAAAAGAGTTCTTTCATGGGATGCTTCATGGCATAGGGTGTTTCATGGCTCGATTATGGGCTACTGAATGGCTTGAAAAAAAGTCAATTCATGGTTTAGCGTGTTGGACTTTCTTCTCTAAAAGATAATGATCCTCATCCATTGTCAACCGATGCCATTCCTTGTAAATTCCTTATGCAGGCACAACGTCCTTTCGGGAATATTGCGAGGTCCTTGTTAGGGTACTAACCCAGCGTGCGCAATCCATGATGCTGTCATTGCACGGCCAATTTACTGAGCTAGATTAAATTCATTCATTATGTCGACAACAGATCCAGATGCACTAGACGCTTTCCATGAGGATATTCAGACGGTTGTTCAGGCGTTGAAAGACTCCTTTGAGGCCGATGCGGCTCAAGCCAAGGTTGACGACCATAACAATCTACTATACATCGAAATCGAGGGACTGCAAGACTATACTGACGAAGAGATTGAGGAGATTGCAGGTCCGGTTCTAGAGGAGCTCGATCTTGACTTCGAGGAAATCCTGTTAGTCCATTTGAGCGCATGAAGGTAGACGTTCATCCCACGACTCAATACACGCTGGAATGTGTCCTTTGCCAGAAGGAGAACGACGAGACCAAAACCTCGACGTACTGTACGTTTTGTGCAGACGTGTTAAGTGTTCGGTACCATAAGACGTCCCCTGCGATGCAGGTCCCACTCAAAGCGTATCAACCTGATCCGCTCAAGCACCACCTTTCGACGTTGACTCAGCTTCCACGCCTGAGTAAAACCTATGATATCGACCTATGGGCCAAGCTAGAATTTGAGCACCCAAGCGGATGTTTCAAGGACAGAGGAAGTGCGATTGAGGTACAGAAAGCGTTGGAGTTAGGACGCGACGCGATCTGTCTCGCCTCTACCGGTAATATGGCCGCCTCGGTCGCGATGTATGCCAGTTATTATAACCTACCATGTTTTGTGTTTGTCCCTGAGCAAACCAGTGAAGCCAAATTAGCCCAGGCAACCATCTATAATGCTACCATCTTGCGCGTGCAAGGTGATTTTGCCAAATGTGAAGAATTATGCAAAGAATTTGCCCTTAGTGGTAATGTATATCTTGCTGGTGATTATGTATTTAGAGAAGAAGGTCAGAAAGATTTTAGCTATGAACTTCTCGCACAAGGTGTCACAGATTTTGACGCTATTGCCATCCCCGTAGGATGTGGAACCAACTTTGCGGCGATTTATAAAGGGTATGCCGAAATGAAAGCGGCTGGCCTTGTCGATCGCATTCCTCAACTGTTAGCCATCCAACCAGAGGCAAGCTCCCCTGTTGTGGAGGGGATCTTTAAGCGTGAAAAAGTGGTCAAAGAGTTGGTGCAAACCATTGCCACTTCTGTGGCGGTGGCCAATCCTTTTGATTTCCACAAAGTCCTGCACGCAATTGACGAGACCGATGGTAAAGCCTACACCGTCACCGAGAATGACATCTTGGATTCACTTCGAGAAATGGCGGTCACCGAGGGGCACTTTACCGAACCAGCATGCGCGTTGCCGCTTGCTGCGATGAAGGACCATTCACATGAATGGCAGGGGAAAAAAGTCCTTCTTGTCCTTACCGGCTCGGGGCTTAAAGATACTCGCGTGGTTGCCAAACACTCGCTCACTCCTCCCGTTCTAGAACCGACGATTGAAGCGATTCAAGAATATGTTGGTTCAGGCTTTGTCGAGATGCAAAAGCGTGCATGGGGCAAAGCGCGGTCTGTAGTGTTGGCTGATGTGGCTTTAAGTGATACTCGCGACAAGGTGTTTAATAGTTATGTCGAAGCGATTCAGCAACGGGGTAAAACGCTACAAAAGCATGAGATCGAAGCCTTGCAGTCCATTGTTCTTCAAGAAAAAGAGGGCGTCCCTTCCCATCTTGAGGTCTTAGATTACGCCGTCACCATGCGAAAAGAAGGGCTTGTGGAAGCCTCTGTTAAACTACGACTTCACGGAGTAGAAGTTGAAAGTGAGACTAAAGGTGTTGGCCCCGTAGATGCAGTTCTTGCCGCGATTCGAACCCATAGTGACACTCACTGCAAGATTCTGGTCAAAAATCATGAGGTGGACATTCTTAGCCCGCAAACCGATTCTTTGGTAGTCGTAACCCTGACATTAGAGCATGAAGGACGGCAAATTCGACCCAAAGGAGCTTCATCGGATACTCTTGAGGCGGTCATTCATGCTTTTGAGAAAGGGTACTCTGTGCTAGCAGAACAGCTGGCCGATCAGAAGCTATAAAATCAGTCATCCAAGCATCAGCCATCATGTCAGCGCAAGCATTACGCGCTCTTTCTAACGGTGAATATGGGTCTCTGGCTGCAAAGGGTACTTCATGGCCATGTCTGCGCAGTCTGTCTTGCGCGTATCACCCAACGAAAACATTCTCCACCCTTCGGATTCACGCACAAAATGGATCACATTCACTCCACAGTGGCTCAGTTCACCTCCACGATAAAACACAAAGTCCATCCACGCAGTCGCTAATGCACCTTCGGTATGAATCACCACATTACCCACTTGTTCATTCCACACATCCTGTTTGGGCGTACCCACTGCAGCAAGAAATCCTCCAAATTCACTCCATCTTGCAGCCACAACCCCATCTCTATCGGAGCCCACACCAAACAATTGAGCCCCTTCAGTAAGCAAGGGTCGTATCATGGAGGAGTCTGACATCCTCATTCCGTCAAAAAATGTCTCGATAGAGGCGAGAATAGCCGCTTCATCCACTTCTTGTGCATCGGTCGGCGTGGATTGTGCATAAAGCCCCCCAGGGAATCCACTCCACAATAGCACGCCAATAAGGAACCTAAAAATTTTCATACAAGAATCTCTTTGCCGTCATATTCTTGAGCTGATTCGCCGAATTTGACTTGATAAAACTCCCCATCATAGGTCCACTCCATATCCATTAAATCTTCCCAAACCAGTGGTGTGGGATCATTTAGTGTAGGAAGCAGCAATAATAGTGCGATGAAAAAGGCTTTCATGAGTCTGGCTGTTGTATCAAGTCTGGTTGTTCTACCATAAGTCTGGGTGCCTAATTGAAGTATAGCTCCATTCGACCATAAGGTCAAT
>CEOK01051067.1_pt1 | contig 10038 bp, 6 predicted proteins | sample 427001 | NCBI WGS metagenome assembly CEOK01 (sample SAMEA2591108, study PRJEB7988) | marine metagenome | isolation source: saline water (ENVO:00002010), including | reverse complement strand
ATTTAATAGTTCTTTTATGATGCACTTCTGTAAGACTTTACATGCTTTTCTGGTATACCCAATTATATTGGTTAATTTGACTATACTTTTTGGTTGTTCAGTTGATAATTCTTTAGAACAAGAAACTACAACTTACTTTGATATTTCAATTAAAGTTGAAGGCCAAGGAAAAGTTACTCCTGAAACAGGATTTTATTTTAAAAATTCATTAATTCTTTTTAAAGCAACTGCTCTTAGTGGTTACTATTTTGATCGTTGGATAGGTTTTGATGAAGAGATAGATATTGATCAATATAGTTTTCTTTTAACTCGAAATTTGACTTTAACTGCAGTTTTTCTTCCTATACCTGATTTGACTGACGAGGTCTTGGTATTTAATCCAAAAGAAATTGATCCCAATCCAGTTTTCATGATAGAAAACGGAGGGAAATCAGCTTACTTAACATCAAAAACAGGAGAAAAGTTAAAGACCTGGAATTTTGATTCAAAGCTTGGAAATGATATAGAATTAATGCCTGATGGTGGTGTAATAGGTATTTTTAAACCTGAAAGCGTATCCTTCTCTTTTGGTGGATATGGAGGAATTCTTAAAAGATTTGATTCTGATGGTTCATTATTGTGGCAATTCGAGGTAAATAATGATACTGAACTTATGCATCATGATTTTGAAATCCTCCCAAATGGTAATATTTTAATTTTAATTTGGGAAAAATTTACTTCTGACGAGGCTTTAAATATGGGTTTTGCTGGAGATGGCCCCATATATTTGGAGAAGTTAGTTGAGTTTATTCCTGAAACTAAGGATATAGTATGGGAGTGGAGTAGTGCAGATCATCTTATTCAAGATTATGAATCATCAGCCGAAAATTTTGGAGTTGTTGCAAAACATCCTGAAAGGATTAATTTGAATTATTCTAATCAAGATAATGGGGATTTAATGCATGCTAATGGCTTAACTTATGATCCTAAAAGAGATGTTGTTTTTTTAAGTGTTAATTTTTATAGTGAAGTATGGGTGATTCCACATCAATTTGATACCCAAGAATCAAAAACTGAATTAGGAAATCTCATTTATCGATTCGGGAACCCATTAGCATTTAATGGTGAGGAAGAACGTCTATTTTATAACAATCACCACCCTTCTTTAATAAATTTAAATGCATCATCTTTGGATAATTTTTTAATCTATATGAATGGCTCCATGAGTCACCAATCGAAAGTTTTTGAGTTTATCTTGCCAGCTGTTTTTGATTCGGTTCCCTTAAATTGGCTTAATCCCCAAATAAACTGGACTTTTACAGATCCTGATTTATTCTCTGCTAAGATATCAGGTGCATATCGTTTACCTAATGGAAATACATTGATATGTGAAGGAGATTTTGGGTACTGGGAAGTAAATAGTTCTGGAAGTATTGTTTGGAAATTTGATGGAGACACCACGTATTGGCGAGGTTACGTTTATCCAGAGTTTACTCAATAAAAAAAGGAATGCAATCATCCCTTTATAATTTTAAATTTTTTTTTATTGGCAAACACTAAGTATTTTTTCTCCACCGGGACCATTAGCTTCATTAAAACAATTTTGAGCTCTTGATCCATCTAATTTCGAATAAGAAATTGTGTATGACGTTTCTTCAGGATATCTTCCTACCATCCACTCCCATTTCATTGAAGAAGCGTTTGATGGTATAATTATGGTTGAAGAACCCGCATTGTCATCACCAGAGTAAGCCTCTAAAGTTTTATTAATTTCAATTCCACTAGTATATGGACTTGGCATAGCAAAATAATATATCTGACCGTCAAGGGTAAGTTTTACTCTGCTATCTTGCCACCCATCACCATAAGAATCTTGCATACTTATGGTATAAATCCCTGGTACAGCAGACCCATCTGTTACAAAACAATTAACAATTTTGTTATATGCATAGGGCGATTTGAAGTAAGACCCTGTCATCGAACCTGTTACAGAATCGTCTGAAAAAGATCTACCATTAGTTAAATTCAATTTAAGTCTAATTTTAACAGTACTGCCGCCAATAAAGCCAACAAGATTATCCACGTCCGTTAATCCTACTTGAAAAGTTGCTCTTGGAAGTCCGGTTGGACCAGATGAAAAATCTCCAGGTTGTAGTGTTTTGTATAGAACTTCTGATCCTCCGTCAACAGAAAGAAATATTTCAACATTTTGCATTAGATCACCATTTTCTTCGTCATGCTCTTCAATCGTTGCAGAAAAAATAGAAGTACTCTGATCATAATAATTATAGGTACCAGATGTTGAAATAGTTCTTAAAACAGCACCTTTTTCAAAATTATCAAGTACAAAGTTTACTGTATTGTCTGGATCTTCACAAGAATCTAATACAATAATTAAGATTAAAAGACTAATTATTTTTTTCATATTTATTATTTTAAATTGTTTGGACCATTTGAATTCCAGAAGACACGTTCTGATTTTGCAGACTTTTGAGTGGCATTACTATTGTTGTTTACATAATTTGCCGGGTAGTATTGAGATAGCGGAAATTGTCCAGGGTCAGGCTCGATATTAGGCTGAAGATCTCTAGGATATCCATTTCTTCTATATGAGTTATATGCATCTATTCCATTGCCTGTCATTGAAATAAAATATTCCGTTGACCACATATCTAATTTTTCAGCTACAGAATCCGCGGCATTCCAATCTGATGTAAACGCGGCTATGTATGCACTAACCTCTTCAGTAGAAATTTCAGGACCTCCTAAATCGTCAGTTTTATATAGCGCTTGCTCAATAGCAGTTAAAGTTTCTGAAGTAGGATCACCACCAGTAGAAACATTAACTTCAGCATTCATGAAGTGCATCCACGACGAAAGCATTATTGGAGTAATTCCCGCACCCCCTGCACCAGAACCATCAATAAGACCGGAAAAAGTCTCGTCATCATAAGCTCCACCAACAGGATAAATTCCACGAAGTGTTCTTAAAAATCCATCTGGGGGGATACCATTGTCATTTCCATGATCTCTACCCCAATAACCACTTGCGGCCTTATTTGCTGAGTTAGTTGGTGCACAGAAAGGAGTTTGATCATTTCGATATTGTGGCGGAACATAATATCCCGGTAAACCACATTCCAATACCTCTTCGTTTGGATCCGAATCAAAACCAGGAGTTTCAGATACCTGTCTGTAGAAATAATAATTAATTCGAGGATCAGCATTCCCAGCATATCCATTTAACATTTTAAACATAATCCAGTTTGACATATATTCACCACCCCCTGTAGAAGTATAATTTGATCTATATAATGGATGACGAGTATCAGGTGTCGCAGGACTTGTACCCCAAGAAAATTCAAAATCATCTGCTGGATTCTTAATGTAATTAGTAATAGCATTGTAACCAGAGTAATCACCTTTGTTAAGCAAAGCTTTTTTCTTTATACTATTAGCAGCTTTGATCCACTTTGAACGACTACCATTATAATAAAAGTCACCATCAGGAACTGGGCCAGCACTGTTAAAATCTTGAACTGCTGAATCTAAAAGAGCTATGGCAGCATCATAGACAGCTTGGCCACTATCAGGAATTGGATTTAGAACTCCTTCAGCTCCTTGGAGTGCTTCAGAATAAGGCACATCACCAAAATAATCAACTAAAGTTAGCATGATGTAAGATTGAAAAACTTTACCCATTCCTATATGATAGTTAAGACCTGCATCCTCAGCAAGAAGATTCATTAGACGAATATCTTCAAGCATTCCACGATATGCAGAAGACCAAAGCCCATTCCAACTATCAGGAGAATAAATATTATTATAAGTCCTCCCATTCATATAATTGATACGCGTAAGTTCTCCGCCACGGTCTCCCATGCTGTTTACCCAAAAAGCAAAGTCAATTTGTATAGAATTCAAAAAGAAAGTAGCATCAGCTTGCTCAGGACTTAACGCATTCGGATTAGATGTAAGATCTAATTCTGTAGTCTCACAAGAAACTAACAATAGTATTATACTTAAAAAAAGACCTAAAATGTTTTTTGTATTTTTCATGTTTCTGTTTTTTTTAAATTTTAGAAGGTCAGTTTTACACTTGCACCATACCTTTTAGCGCTTGGTCCGTTTAGAAAGTCAAACCCTCTTCCATTACCAACACCAACACCTGCAATATTTGGATCAAAATTTGTACCATCAGGCATGTTAATTGCATCATAGAATAAATTAAATCCAGAAGCAGTAATCGAAATATTACCAAATGGAGTATTATCGAGTATACTTTTTGGTAAACTATACGAAAGAGAAACTTCTCCAAGCCTCCAATGCGTGGCATCATATATTCTCATTTCGTCAGGTCCATATAAGACATTGCTAAAATAAAATGTCGAGTTGTTAATTTGCTTAGTGTTGGGTTGCCCGTTATTAACACCAGGAAGAATAAAACTCAGTTCACGATCCAAAGTATCTGTAGTCAATCCACGACCTAGAAGAGTAGCTACAGTAGTACTGTATATATCCCCACCAGCTTGAAAATTAAACAAGAAATCTAAACTCAAGTTTTTGTACGAAACACTATTACTGATATTGGCTATCCAGTCTGGATTTGCATCACCGATAATAGTAGGATCAAAAGTTTCATCGTAGCTACCTTGATTGTTAACAACGAGTCCACCGTCACCTCCAACCCACCTTGAGTCCTCAATGGTTGCTCCAGAACGTGTAATAGAAGATCCAATTATAGAACCTAAAGACTCCCCTGGTATTGCAGCATTACCTAATGTGCCGAAACCTGCATATACAATTCGATCTGTATCTTCTCCTAAGTCAATTACAATTGCATCGTTTGTAGACCAATTTAATGAAGTTGAAAAGTTCACACCATCATTGCTTTGAATCCAGTCCATAGACAGATCTAATTCAACACCTTTATTTTCAATTAAACCAATGTTAGTTTCTGTTGAGGTGTAACCTGTGGATGGATCAAGAGGTCTATTAATTATAAGATCATTTGTTTTCTTGTTGTATATAGAAAGATCCATGCCTAAACGATTATTGAAAAACCTTGCTTCGACACCAAACTCTATTTCATCAATACGCTCAGGCTTTAGATTTGGATTACCCAATACAGAACCTGAAGTATTTGATATTACATAACCTCCATTTTTAATAAATGATTGTGTGTCAAGGTTAAGTGTGGCTGCAATAGGATACCCAAGTGGAAAATTTGCAGAAGTACCATAACCCGCTCTTACTTTTAGGAAGCTAATTGCTTCACTCTTAATTTCTGGAAATGCTGTAGTAGGAATAAATGATGCAGATAAAGAAGGGTATATAATTGACCGGTTTTCTTCAGAAAGATTTGATACCCAATCCTTACGTGCAGCAAGGGTTAAATATACATAACTTTTGTAATCAATTTCAGCTTGCCCAAAAGCTCCAACTATATTTCTTCTTTGGAAATATTGTAGTTCGTCTTGTTGTTCAAAGTTAAAATGACGCAATACCCCAAATACTTGCTGACCTGTACTTCGAGTTCCATTAAGATCATATGTGTCACTTCTTGAATCAACTCCAATATTAAAGGTTACACCAAAGTCATCAATATCATAGTCACCTGCAATGTTAATATTGTGATTATAAATGGATTTAGTTATATTCCAAGTTTCATATATACCGTTTCGATTTACAATTGAACCAGTTTTACCTCCCTTATTAGCATAATTAATATTATTCTCAGAATAAACGTCTAAGCCATAACGGTATGAAAGATTTATGTTGTCATTAATGCCGTATGATATATTGGCTCCACCAAAGACACGATTTGTGTTCTGAATATTAGCAGCATTATTAACAGTCCATAACGGATGTTGAATAGAATTATTTTGTCTATAATAAATTGATTCACCAGTAACAGGGTTTTGATAAGGTAGCCCCATTAAATCGACACTTCTAGGAGTATAAAACACATTTGCAAATACAGAGGATCCTTCACCACTTACATTACTCCCGTATCCAGCTGCTACAGGAGGTGTTTGAAATTTAGTTTGAGTAAAATTAAGAGTACCTCCTACGATAAATTTGTTTGAAAGCTGTGCATTTCCACCAAAACTTAAAGTATTTCGATTTACACTATTACCTGGAGTAAAGCCTACATCCTCTAAATTTCCATAATTAATATTATAGTTAACTATTCCATCGGACGAAGTACCTCTTAAATTTAAGTTGTTACTAAATACATGGCCAGTTTTAAAAAACTGCCCAACACTATCATATGGTTTCCATTCGTATAGCTGATTTGGCTCTAGTCCAATTGCATCAAGAATTTGTGGGATTCCTGTCGCAGAGCTTGCAGTAGTGTAGGGATGCCTTAAGAATCCAGGTGTTCCCGAAACTGTTCCATTAATAGAACTTTGTCCACCCCATCCAGCAGGTCCACCTTCATCAAAACTAGGGCCCCAGTTTGAGAAAAACCATCCAAAAGCTTGATCAAATCCATTTCCATATTGCATCTGATAATCAGGCATTGAAGCAAATTCTACATTGAAGTAGGAAGAATTAATTGTGATTTCATTTTTACTAGATTCACCACCAGCAGAGCTTCCTGATTTAGTTGTAATTAGAATTACACCATTTCGACCTTGTGTGCCGTATAAAGTTGCAGCGGCAAGACCTTTAAGCACGCTTACTGCTTCAATATTATTTGGATCAATATCCAAAAATCTAGAGGATCCATTATTACCATCTACAAAATTTCCTTGGCTATTCGTTTCACTACTAAATGGGATACCATCAACAATAAATAAGGGTTGGTTACCTTGTGAGAAAGTATTAAAACCACGAATTACAATACTTGTACCAGAACCAGATAACCCACTTTGATTAGTGATTTGAACTCCAGAAGCTTTACCAGTCAAAACTCGGCCAATATCTCCTTCAGCTCGTTGCTCTAGGGATTCTCTAGAGACTTCAGATACCGCATAACCTAGGGCCTTTTTCTCTCTTTTAATTCCTAGTGAAGTTACTATAACTTCATCCAGCTGATTTCCTTGTTCAAGAGAAAAGTTAATTTGATCTTGATTACCAACGATTACTGTAAATGTTTCATACCCAACAAAACTAGCTGAAATGGAGCTACCATCTTCAACTGTTATTGAATAATTACCATCAAAATCAGTAGTTGTACCATTACTAGTTCCTACCTCTATTATAGTGGCACCAGGGAGTGGAACACCCAAATCATCAGTAACATTTCCAGTGATTGATTTTTGTGCCAAGACTATTTGAAAACAAAACAGTACAGGCATTACAAAATATAAACATCTCATAAACCTAATTTTAATTAGCAAAGTATAAAAAATTATTAACAATCAATTTTTTTTTTCTTAAATGATTGAATAACAGATTATAAAAGTAATTTTTCAGATATTTTTATGCCTGATCAAGGTAATGAAACATTGCAATTACATCCTTTAAAGATTTTAGATTACTTCCGCTATCTTTAATGAATGATTTTATTAAAATTGTATGATTCTTTAATTTTGAAAGTATTTTCTTCTTGGATAACTTTATTTGATTTAATTCTCCATTATTGATAGAATAATAATATTCTGTTTTTTCAACAAACCTTGCAGGGAATGATCTTTCCAAAGAGGTTCTTGCAGTTGTAGCCTCCATATAAATCTTATATTTTTTTTGATAAAAAGAAAAAATAATTCCATTAAATAACTCCTTGAGATATCCAACTGAGGGAGTATTTTTTTCTGCAATAAATCCTAGGTAACGATATTTTTCTCCTCCAATTATGCAGGCAACCTTATTATTTTTGAGTAATATTTTTTCGGAAACTTTCGCCATAGGGTTTGATGAAATTTCCATTTCATCACTGTATGCATTATAACGGAGATAAATCCTGTCTTTAATTAATTTACCAAAGTATAATACTTCAGCCAATTTAAATGACTCATCAAAATATGGAGTCCCTTTTATTCTGTTATTGATTTTTTTATCCCCTATCTGATTTTTAATATTCTCATAGAGGTCATTAACTCTAAAATCTGACTGAATGCCATTAATATTAATTCCTTGAGAAATTAATAGATTAATATTTAAAGTAAATAGTAGCGCTGCACTTAAGCATGTCTTCATAATATTTGTTAAAAACAATCGAAATTTAACTTAATATTATTTAATTCTAAAAACTATTTAGAATAGATTAAGGCTTTTGTAAGTATAAAAATTGAATTTAATAAAACATGTAAACAAGCACCTAATTTTTTCGTTATTAATAATATTCGGTCTGAGTTTGTATTGTGAATTTATTTTTGACTTACTATTGTGAATTTTAATTTCAATATTTTTTATTTGAAAAAATGATTAAAATTTACAAATGAAGGTTTGAAAACACGAAAAAAAAAAACTACATTTGCACGCCCATAAAATGGGATGTTAGAAATTATTTATGCCAACTATAGCTCAACTAGTCAGAAAAGGAAGAGTCAGTATTACTAAAAAAAGTAAATCTGCTGCACTAGATTCGTGTCCACAAAGACGTGGAGTTTGCACACGTGTCTACACTACAACTCCAAAAAAACCAAACTCAGCAATGCGAAAAGTTGCACGTGTCAGATTGACGAACGGTAAAGAAGTCAACGCCTATATTCCTGGTGAAGGACATAACTTACAAGAACACTCGATAGTATTAGTTCGTGGTGGGCGAGTTAAAGATTTACCTGGAGTTCGCTACCATATAGTTCGTGGGGCTTTAGATACTGCTGGAGTAGAGGGACGTTTACAGAGACGTTCAAAATATGGTGCCAAAAAGCCAAAGAAATAAAAGGTAAAATATTTACTATTATCCTATGAGAAAAAAACAAGCAAAAAAACGTCCATTATTACCTGATCCGAAGTTTAATGATCAACTCGTAACGAGATTTGTAAATATGTTAATGTGGGATGGAAAAAAATCAACAGCATTTAAAATTTTTTATGATGCGATTAATATAGTAGAAGAGAGAAAACAAGATGAAGAAAAAGCTTCATTAGATATATGGAAAGATGCTCTTTCAAACGTTATGCCTCATGTTGAAGTTCGCAGTCGAAGAGTAGGGGGTGCTACTTTCCAAATTCCAATGCAGATTCGTCCAGATAGAAAAGTATCACTTGCCATGAAGTGGTTAATTAGTTTTTCTAGAAAACGCAATGAAAAATCAATGGCTTTAAGGTTGGCTAATGAAATCCTTGCAGCTTTCAAGGAAGAGGGAGCTGCTGTTAAGAAGCGCCTAGACACTCATAAAATGGCTGAAGCAAATAAAGCATTTTCACATTTTAGATTTTAACATAATAAAATATATATTTTTTAGATGGCTCGAGATTTAAAATATACAAGAAACATTGGAATTGCTGCTCATATTGACGCAGGAAAAACAACAACTACAGAACGTATTCTATTTTACACAGGTGTTAGTCACAAAATAGGTGAAGTTCACGATGGGGCAGCAACCATGGATTGGATGGAGCAAGAACAAGAGCGAGGAATTACAATTACATCTGCAGCAACTACATGTACATGGAATTTTCCTCAGGATCAAGGAAATCTTACTGAAAATTCGAAACCTTACCATTTTAATATAATTGATACACCAGGTCATGTTGATTTTACAGTCGAAGTAAATAGGTCTCTTCGTGTGTTGGATGGACTTGTTTTTTTATTTTCAGCTGTTGATGGTGTAGAGCCACAATCAGAAACTAATTGGAGGTTAGCAGATAATTATAGAGTCCCTCGTATTGGATTTGTCAATAAAATGGACCGCCAAGGAGCAAATTTCTTGAACGTAAGTTCTCAAGTTAGAGAAATGTTAAAATCAAATGCTGTCCCAATTGTACTCAACATTGGAGAAGAAGAAGATTTTAAGGGTATTGTTGATTTGGTCACTAACAAAGCAATTGTATGGCATGATGATAAATATGGATCAACTTTTGATGAAGTACCTATACCCGAAGATATGTTGGGCGAAGTTGATAAGTATAGAGCGGAGTTAATCGAGGCTGTGGCTGAGT
>CEOK01151319.1_pt1 | contig 10041 bp, 9 predicted proteins | sample 427001 | NCBI WGS metagenome assembly CEOK01 (sample SAMEA2591108, study PRJEB7988) | marine metagenome | isolation source: saline water (ENVO:00002010), including | reverse complement strand
CTATTGAAAATTGCACTGGAGTTGAGAAAGTTGAAATTGATTTAGATTCAGGGAAAGCTTATATCCAAGGAAGTGATATCAATGATGATGAAATAATTACTTCAATCAAAAGTGTTGGTTTTTCTATCAAAAAACACGCATAAAATTCTTTTCTATATCCTAAAAATTTCATATTTTCTCTCGATACCTTAATGACGTATTAATTAATTTACTCGTGCATCCCTTACACATTTAAGCAAATTAATACTATTATACTTTAACAACAGGAGGAAACATGTTAAATAGAATGTTAATTTTAATTTCTTTAATTACATTAGGATTTTCGTCAAATTTATTTATTTCTGAAGCTGCAGAAGGCACAAGTAATAATAAATATCTCGAATTCTATAATGCAGGCGATCAACCAGTTAACTTATCAAGCTATGCATTTCCTAATGCTAGTAATGGTTCAGATGGTAACTTTGAATACTGGAACGCTTTTAGTGAAAATGCAATAGTTGAACCTGGTGATGTGTATGTTGTATGTCATGGATCTGCAGATGAATTAATTCAAGCAGAATGTGATGAAACATTTACTTACCTAAGTAATGGTGATGATGGTTTTTGCTTAGTGGAGGGAACAGAAGATGATTATGAGATATTAGATTGTGTTGGTGATTGGAACGATGATCCAGGAAATGGTTGGACTGTCTGTGGAGTGTCTGATGGCACCAAAGAGCATACTATTGTTAGAAAATCATCTGTAATGAATGGTAATGCTGGTGATTGGTCTTTTTCAGCTGGTTCTGATTCAGATGACTGTGAATGGATAGTACTTGATCAAAATGATTGGACATATTTAGGTTTTCATAATATTGATTCTATGTCAAATGAATATGTAGTAGAAGCTGGAGGCTTTTATTATGAACCTGAAGTTTTAACAATTGAAATAGGTGATATAGTAACATGGGATAATGTTGCAGGATTTCATGATGTAGTTGCATATGATGGATCCTTTGATTTACCTGCTTGTTCAGCACCTTGTATTATTGGTAGTGTTACGTTTGATACGCCTGGTACTTATGAATATTATTGTAGTGTTGGAAATCATGAGCAACAAGGTATGGTTGGTACTATTATAGTAAATGATGTTATAGTGCTTGATTGTGAAGATGAATCTGCATGCAATTTTATGGAGCCTGGACCATGTGTTTATCCTGAAGAAAATTTTGACTGTGATGGGAACTGTATAGTAGATACTGACTGTAATGGTGAATGTGGTGGAGATGCAGTTGTTGACGAATGTGGTGAATGTGGTGGTAATGGTAGTTCATGTGCAGAGATTGCAAACCTATTTTACTCAGAATGGGCAGAAGGTTCAAGTTATAATAAATATTTAGAAATATATAATGCAAGTGAGGCAACAGTAAGCCTTGGTGCATATGCGATGGGAACAGTTGGTAATGATCCAGATATTCCTGGTGAATATGAATATTGGAACCCTTTTACAGAGGGGGCAAGTATAGCTCCAGGTGATGTCTATGTAGTTTGCCATGGTTCAGCTGATGCAGCTATTTTAGAGGAATGTGATCAAGAATTCACATTTTTAAGTAATGGTGATGATGGAAACTGTTTAGTCTTTGGAGATGAAACTAATTATACAATACTTGATTGTATAGGAGATTGGGACGCAGATCCAGGAACAGGCTGGGATGTCGCTGGTATTACAGCTGCGACAGCAGATCATACTATTGTTAGAAAGTCAGGAGTAACTAGTGGTGCTGGTTATGATTGGTTTTTATCTGCTGGAACCACTACTGATGATTCAGAATGGGTTGTATACGAGCAAAATGATTGGACAAATTTAGGTTTCCATACAGTTGGAGGGGATCCAATTGTATGTGAAGATGAAACAGCATGTAACTTTGGTGAGGAAGGCTCATGTGAATATGCTGAAGAGAACTATGACTGTGATGGGAATTGTACTGCAGAAATAGATGAATGTGGTGAATGTGGAGGTGATGGTAGTTCGTGTGCTCCATCAGCAAACCTATTTTTCTCTGAAGCAGCTGAAGGATCAAGCAATAATAAATATTTAGAAATATTTAATGCTGATGATGTAACAGTTGATTTAAGTGCGTATTCTTTATCAAGCTGTTCAAATGGTTGCGATGAACCAGGAGCATGGGATTATCCAGATAATGTAACATTTGAAGGTGCAGAAGTAGCATCTGGTGATGTCTATGTAGTTTGCCATGGTTCAGCTGATGATATAATTCAAGCAGAATGTGATCAAGAATTCACATTTTTAAGTAATGGTGATGATGTATTTGCTTTAACTCAAATATCTACTGGTAATGTGTTAGATGTTATTGGTGTTGTTGGAGAAGATCCAGGAACAGGCTGGGATGTAGCTGGTGTTGAGGCTGCTACAGCAAATCATACATTAGTTAGAAAATCATCTGTTACTTCCGGAAATCCATTGTGGCTTGATAATCCAGATACAGGTGAGCAAGGTTCTGCAGGTGATGATGCAGATGATTCAGAGTGGATTGTTTTAGAACAAGATGATTGGACATATCTTGGCTATCATAATTTCGATGGTGAAGATGGCGACCCTCCAGCCTGTATTCAAGATTGTCCATATTTTGATGAGTTAGATGGTGAAAATGATTTTACACCAGATGAATTTTGTACAATTCTAGTAAGTTGGGGTGATGATTCTTGTATAGATGATTGCGAGGGCGAAGATGCTATTGAGGTAAATGACTATATTACGCAATGTGAAGACTGCCTTGCAAACAATGATTGCGAAGATTTATTTGATGAACCCAACGTCTGCGAAGGAAATGCTGAAACAGGTTATAATGATTGGGTTTGTTGTAGTTGTAATTGTGAAGATGTTGATGATTTAGAATGTTTACTTTCTGATTATGAAGAGGGTACTTGTGAGTTAGACTGCTCAGATGATGATTCAGAATGTGACGTTGATGGTGATGTCAATGGTGATGATATTTTAAATGTACTTGATGTTGTGCAAATTGTTTCTGCAATTGTCAATAGTGAAACTGATAGTATTGATTGTGCAGATATGAATGCTGATGGTATAATCAATGTATTAGATATCGTACAAATAGTAGGCTTGATTACAGGTGGTAGAACAATCGATGCAACTGAAGCTATAATACTTAATACAATAAATGGAGCAACTTTTACTTCTGATGGTTATATTGGGGGAATTCAAATGGTGATTTCTCATAATGATAATTTTCAAATTGAATTAACAGAAAATGCATTTGCTGCTGATTATAATACTTCTAACAATCAAACTGTATTGATTGTTGTAGCACCAGACACTAATGAAATATTTAGCTCATTTGGTGATTATCAAATTGAAGAGATAATTGTTGCTAATTCTTCAGAAGAAGTGGAAGTTATTATTGATGATAGTACCTTAGATATTGTAGATCCAAATGATATGCAATTTAACTTAAGTGCTGCTTATCCAAATCCATTTAATCCAAGCACTTCATTTAGTATAGATATTCCAAGTCCTGGATATTTAACTGTGAAAGTATTCAATGTGTCTGGGCAGTTAATCGAAGTTTTAACTAGCGGATTTGTCAGTGCTAATACATATGATTTTACATGGAATGCTAAAAATATGGCTACCGGAATATATGTGATAAATGCTGAATTTGATGGGCTAAGTATTACTCATAACGTATCTTTAATAAAATAAATATCTAAATTCCCATGAGGTTAATATTTATTTAGCCTCATGGGAAATACGAAAGGCTAAATATGAAAAAAGGATTTATAGTTATATCAACTTTATTATCAATGTGTGCTACGCTAATATCAGAAAATATTTTTTCTCTGGGTAATATTGATAATAATAATGGAACAATAGAAATTTTCATAAATACAGATTCTGATTTTATGGGATTTCAATTAGATGTAGCTGGAATTGACCTAACTGGTGGTAGTGGTGGCGCAGCAGCTGATGCTGGATTTGATGTATATGCATCAGGTGATACTGCATTAGGATTTAGCCTGGAAGGAAATGTAATACCAGCAGGTACCAATGGCCTATTAACCATTTTAGAAGGTACAATCAATGGTGATGTATGCCTTCCTTTTGTACAAAATGTAGGCCCAGAAGATGATACACCGATTTTATCAGATATAGATGGAAACGCAATTATTGATTTAAGTGTTAACGAAGGAAATTGTGATGCCTTAAATATTGAAAATGATATCACTTTTTCAATTCTTGAAACATACCCTAATCCATTTAATCCTGATCTAAATATTGATATAGTCATTGAAAATTCTGGATTGCTCAATGTTGCAATATATAATTTAAACGGACAACTTATTGAAACCATTTATAATGAATATGCACATGCAAATCAACTGTATAATTTAAAATGGAATGCTGCATCAAATGTTAGTTCAGGAATTTATATTGTTAAGGCTGTTGCTCCAAACAATCAATTCTCTAGCATAGTTAATCTATTAAAATAATAATATGAAAAGATTGTATGTTGTAAGACATGCTGATTCATCATGGGATAATAGATTGCTAAGCGACTTTGAAAGACCGCTAAGTAACAAGGGTCATTTAGAAGCACAGCAAATTTCAGATTACCTTATTAATAAAAACTATAAAGTAGATTTTATCATTCATAGCAGTGCTGAAAGAACAACTGAAACAGCAAAATACATTCATCAAAATCTAAGCAAAAACAATGCTTTAAAAATCTTTAGTGAGAAATTATTATATCTGACAGAAGTTAATGATGTGATAAAAATACTCAATATTTATTTAAAAGATTATCAATCCATTTTATATGTTGGCCATAACCCAACTATTACTTCACTTGTAAATTATATTTCAAATGCAAATATAGATCATATCCCAAGCTCAGGTTTGTCAGTGATTGATATTAACAAATATAGATTACAAAAATCATCTGGCGATTTAATTGAATTTATTTATCCTAAAAAAATAAAATTTCTATAATTATTTATTGTAAATTATTACACTATGAAAATTAAAATGATACTAATGATAACTTTTATTTGTGTTTCATGTAATAATTCAAAGCCTGAAAAAGTGAATTTTGATAATAGTGTTTGCTTAGAATTTGTAACTCAAAGTGGATATCCTCAAGAAATATGTGATTGCGTAAAAGACAATGTTGAAAATATTTCAAACCTTAATGATGTTACTTATGAAAATATTGAAAAACTAGTAAACGATTGTGTGCAATCAAACCTTGGATTAGGATTCTAATACCCCATATCCATCATACCACCGCCACTTGATCCACCACTTCCGTATCTACCTTTTTTATCATCAGACTTTTTACCAATCTGATATTTAAAAGTGACTTTAAATGTTCTACCATTTCGTGTGTTATTGACATCTGAATATTCTCTAGCAAAATTATAGTCTGGATCACCATCTCCATCTAAATCAGGTATGTAATCAATAGGTTTTGTTCTCTTCATTTCAAAACCACCACTATCGAAAATATTATCAATTGCTAAGGAAACAGTTAATTTTTTATCCATAAACTTTTTAGAAATACCAAGGTCACCCCATATTGTACCTTTGTTTCCAAATAAATCACCACTTGGTAAAATCATTTTCATCCAATAAAATCCGAATTCGAAATCAAATACCTTAATATATTTTTCAGGAAATTTAATTCTGCCATACATATTAAGTCTTTCACTTTGCTCATTTAATTCATAATCATCTGGATTGTCTGAGTCAGATTGGTCTGTTAAAGTATAGCCTCCTCCAATAGTTTGGCCCATGATCATTGTAAATACACTAAACCCCTTGCTCCATGCATTTTCCACATTTTTAAATGTTAAAATATCGCCTGAAGGATTGCTATCATCATCGTACCATTCATGTTTATTAGAAATTTCATGATAAAATAAATTTAAAGAAGCAAAACCCATAGGAATAGGTCTAGAATAGTTTATATCATACTGTGTTGAATACTCTGGCTTTAAATTTGGATTACCTACAAATACAAAGTCTTCATTATAAATATTGTTAGGAAATGGTCTAGTATTCCAGCCTGAAGGTCTATTTACTCTTTTCCCAAATCCAAACTGAATATTTTCATTTTTAGTAATATTATAAGTAAAATTAAGAAATGGATAAAATTCATATTCATCTCGATTGTAAGATTCATTTTGTGAAGATCTAATCAAGTTATCCAAAACAGAATTTTCATAATCTGTCTCATCATTAAAATCTGAATTAAATGTCACGGTTCTATTAACAGATTCTAATCTAAAACTTGGCTTAATACTAAATCTATCATTGAAATCGTTTTCGAATTCAAAGAATAGAGCATGTATATCTCGTTTTAAATTTGATTCATTTGTAATTTTTCCTTCTAATGTCTCATCAATAATATTTGCATCAAAAGTCAGAGTATTTGGTTTATCCTGAAACTGTCCTTGATATCCAACTTCAAACTTTAAGCTCTCGCCAATAGGCTGTTTATATGATAAATCAATTTCAACACCTAAATAATCTTCAGTTGATTCTGAACTATTTACTATACTATTATCTATTAGTAAATCTTTTGTTTCTTCATCAATATCAGTATCAATATTTACTGAAAAATCTAATGATTGGTCTGGATCTTTAAATTCTTTATCAAATTCTAGTAAATAAGATAAATCATAATTATTATCACTTTTTTGCTCTCTAGACTCCTCTTCATAATTTTCAGGTTCAGTATATGATTGGTTAGTAATTGATAATTTCTCTGGAATAGAATATTTAATTTCATTAGTGATAGTCATATTATCAAAAAGATAATAATCCAAACCTAAACGAAAACTTGTAGTTTTACGTTCTGTATCATCTAAGTAAGTATAAAATACTTTGCTTTCATATTCTATGTCTTCAAATAACTCATTATTACTATATTGATTAGTTGTATTTCTATAACCACCTCTATTTTTAAACCTGTTATTTAAACCAAGTGAGCTAAAAAAATTAAATTTATTTTTTTTGTAATTTCCATAAAAAACTTAATCCATTCATTTCATCAAAACTATGATATTCATTATGTTGACCTTTAAGTTGAATATTACCATTGAAGCCATCATTAGTACCTTTTTTAAGTACAATGTTAATGATCCCTGCCATTCCTTCAGGGTCATACTTTGCAGATGCAGATGTAATTACTTCAACTTTTTCAATTTGAGAACCAGATATATTAGCTAAATCAACTCTATTTTTTCTTCCATCAACTAAAATATTAACATTGCCGTTACCTCTTAATTGTATTTCTCCATCTTGATCAACCGTAACCATTGGGGCTCTATTTAAAACATCTTCAGCCGTACCAGAGCTTGCAATAATATCATTATCTGGATTATATACTAATTTATCTGCCTCAAATTCATACATTTCTTTTTTTTCTGTAATATTTACAGATTGACCTTTGAGAGCTTTAGTATTTAAAAAAATAGTGCCAAAATCTTTTCTTGTAGGTTTTTTAAACGAGCTATTAATCTTAATCTTTTCAGATGTCCAGGACTCATAACCCATAAATTTTATTTCAATAAAATATTGACCATTTTTTACTTCTTTAAATACAAAAATACCATTGTAATCACTTAATTGACCATTGATGGCTTCATTGGAATCAAAATCAATTAATGTAATTGAGGCATATTCTATAGGCTGACCAGTTTCTTCATTTAAAACTTCACCTAATATAATGCCAGATCCAGGCATTTGGAAACCTGAATTACTCATTCCCTGCATAAATAACAGATTAACTGATAATAATAGATATATTACGTAATGCATTAATTTCTCTCTTTAATTTAGAATATAATTTAAATGAAATTTAATAAAAATGATTGAGATTTTTTTTGAATTGACTTATTTAATATTATGATTTAGCTAGAAGTCTTCTATCTATGCCAGAACGCCTACTATTTTTTCGTCTATCAAATTCAACTGATGAATTTTGAATTCTTCTATCTGTGGAGCGTCTATCATTTTTTTCTCGTTTACAGTCTTGCATATTTGTTACCTTTAAAACTTAATTTGATAAAATCTGGTTGACCAATAATACAACATCTAAAACATTAATTCCACCATCATTATTCATGTCACCTATATTTGTGAATTCGGAATCACCTAACGCTATACTAACCAATAAAATTACATCTAAAACATTTAGTATTTGATCGCTATTTAAATCGCCTAAGATAAAATTTGCTTCTTCAATTAGTATTTGAATGGAACCTAATAGCTCATTTAATTCTGATGCATTTAATTCTGCACCATTATACTGAAATTGGTAGCGATGATTGAAATCTTGATCTAAAAGTACAACTTGTTTTCTAGGGGCATCTTCACTTCCTAAAAAATCCTCCCATACTTGTCCTGTTTCATCTTGAACAAAAGGAGCATTTACACCTTCAATATTTATTATTCCATTTAATCCAGAATTACCACCTGCACCTACTCCTACTCCAATTAAGACGGCAGCGTCTGTATCCCAAGTGTTTGAATTACTTAAATTGCACAACTGTACAAATATACTTCTTCATCCACCTCAGTTTTCCCATCCAAAGTAGTTAATTGAAATTAATTTGCCTTGATCACTAAAGTAAGATGGGCCAACTATTTCCTGATATGAATCAGAAGTAGTATTAACATCAGAGAGAGAATAGTCTAAAGTAAATACATTAGTAAAAAATATGATAAAAATTAAAATATTTAGTTTTCGTATGTTCATAATTATTTTAATAATGTAATAGGTTTTGTTAGTGTTATATCATCAATAGTTAAATTTATAAAATACTTTCCAGATGCAAATTCAGACGCATTCCAATCAATAGTATGATATCCAGCTTCATAAAATTTGTGTTCAATCGTTGCCATTTTTCTTCCTGTTAAATCATGTACTGAAATTTCAACCTTTGATGGTTCATTAAGATGATATGAAATAGATGTAATTGGATTAAATGGATTGGGATAAGGTGCAAATAATATAAATTGTTCTGGATAATCTATATTAAAATTGCTTAATAATAAGTCTGATTCAATATAGCCATTTCTTAAAGTATTATTTCGATATTGATGCCAATAGTTATCTATATTACCACCAACATCTTTTAAATCAACACCAATCATTCCATTTGTTGTTCCAACAAATATTTCTAGATCACCATCTAAATCAACATCATCAATTATAGGATGACCAGAAAATGGAAATTCAAAAATTATAGGAATTGATTTATAATTAGTTCCATCAATATTAAATATGTTTAAATCATTGGATACTGAACTTACAACAATCTCAGGTATTGCATCACCATTAAAATCTGCAATAACTGGAGAAGATTCGATAGCAGAGTCAATTAAGATAGGAAAACCTGGTAAGTTCTGTCCATTGGTATCAATGCCATAAAGATACCCATCTGATGATCCAAAGTATATAGATATATTACTATTATATTCTAAAATAGCTGGCGAACTTTCCACCTTATCACCAGTCAAATATGAAAACTTAATCTCACCAGAACCATTTATAGCATAAAAATTATCATCACGTGAACCAACTAAAATTAAATATTCATTACCCATTTTAACAATCGATGGAGCGCTTCGGATATCTCCTTCTAATTCAATAGTAAAAGCAAAATTTGTATCATCGTATATTGCATGTACATTTTCTGAATCTGTACCAAATATAATATCCACTTTATTATTGTTATTCAAATCAGCTAAAGCAACGCCTCTTTGTATTTTTTCATTTATTTGAATAGGAAACCCTTCTACATTGGTACCATCCATATTGATTGCAAAAATTTTTCCCTGATTTGAATATCCACCAAAAATGATTTCTAAATCCTGATCTGAATCAATATTACCAATTGCTGGAGTACCAAGTAAATATTGATTGGCATTGTAGGATGTTATCAGTTCTGCTTGGTGATTCAATATATATAAATTTTGGTCTTTAGATGTAATAATAATTTCAAATATTCCATCAT
>CEOK01002237.1_pt1 | contig 10045 bp, 6 predicted proteins | sample 427001 | NCBI WGS metagenome assembly CEOK01 (sample SAMEA2591108, study PRJEB7988) | marine metagenome | isolation source: saline water (ENVO:00002010), including | reverse complement strand
CTCAAATATAGTCATTATGTTTACTTTAGTATTGAGCACCTATTACCTCCCATCCCAAATTGCCGCCTCATCTCAATCTGTTCATAGTGCAATACAAACTCTTGCCTTTTATTCCCCTATATTTGTAATTGGATCAATAACTGCATATCTTATTAGCCAAACCTTTGATGTGTGGCTATTTAATAAAATTAAAGATATCACGAATGGAAAATATCTCTGGCTGAGAAATAATCTCTCCACTCTATCATCTCAAGCGCTAGATACCTTCATCTACACTTTTGTTTGGGTAATTGCTGGAGAGCTTAGCTTTATTGTTGCTCTCTCAATTGCGTTAACTAAATATATTTTTAAAGTCATAATTGCGATAATAGATACTTTATTCATATACATTGTAAGAAATTGGACGCCCACATATGAAAAAAATTAGTAAAATAGTTATTGTTTACTCTGCAACCAGGAAAACAGATAAAGTTTTATCTAAAGTTAAAGCGATAATTGAATCATCGAGCTCTGAAATAATTCTTTCATCAAATATAAATAAGCTTGATTTAAAATCATTTAAAAAAGCCTCCAAAGCTGACCTTATTCTTGTCCTTGGCGGAGATGGAACAATGATTGGTTCTATTAGAAGCCTTCATTCTTTGAATGTGCCCTTTTTGGGTATTAACTCAGGTACAGTTGGATTTTTGACTGACTTATCACTTAGTAAAATAGAAAAACTTAAAGATATTTTAAATGGTTCTTACTTGAAAGAAAGTAGGCCAGTTTTTGAAGCCTATTCAAATTTGAGAAAAAAAGAAATTTTTCTTAATGAAGTTGTTATCCATTCTGGATCCGTAACAAAAATGCTTGACCTCGAGATTAGCTTAAAAGAACAAGTTATTTATAATTTAAAAGCAGATGGTTTAATTATTTCATCAAGCACTGGCTCTACTGCATATTCTTACTCAGGCGGTGGTCCAATAATCTCACCAAAATTAGATGCTATCTCTTTATTGCCCATGTTTTCGCATAGCTCATCATCACACAGCTTACTGCTATCAAACAAAGAAGAAGTAACGGTGAAAATTAAAAATAAAAGCTTAAACTCTACTCAAATCTTTGTTGATGGAAAAAAGAATTTAAAATACTCACCCAAGGGTTTAAAAGTCTCAAATACAAAAAAAACTTTTAAACTTTATCACCCAAGAGATTATAATTATTTTGAAGCTTGCAGAACTAAATTAGGTTGGGCTTTACCAATAGAAAACTTTAAAAATGACTAAATCTATTTACTCAAATTCCTTGAGAACATTGTTATTTGCTTTTTTTTCAACTTCAATATTTTCTCAAAATTCAGATTTAGATATTCTTGAAATTCTTCCAGACGATCAAGCACAATCAATTGCTGAAAAGTTAGGTGTTCAAACGGGGAGACCAATAAATGATGAAGTAAGGCAAGAAGATTTAGATGATCCTAAGTTTCCAAGTCTTGAAGCCAAACAAGAAATACAACTACAGGAAAGTCAACCTCTAAATAATTCAATAAATGAGCTACCTTTTTTTGGGTATGATTTTTTTAAAGATTCACCAACTACATTTGCACCTATTGATCTCGCTCCAGCTCCTTTAGGCTACATTGTCGGGCCTGGAGATGAATTGAGAATTCAACTTATAGGTCTTTTAAATGTGAATAGGTTAGTGCCTGTAAATCGTGAAGGAAATGTAGTTATTCCCGAGATTGGAACTATTCAAATTAATGGTTTAGTTTTCCGAGATGCAGTAAAAAAAATAATAGATACTGCAAAAGCTACTATTGCTGGGACTGAAGTTGAAGTTTCCTTAGCGAAAATTAGATCCATTCAAATATTTGTTTTAGGAAATGCATTTAGTCCAGGTGCTTATACAATAAGTTCTCTTTCAAATGTTTCAAATGCACTTACTTTTTCTGGTGGCCCCTCAAAGTCAGGATCTTTGAGGAGCATTAGTTTAAGGAGAAATGGAAATCTCATAGGTAATTTTGATTTTTATGATTTTTTATTAAAGGGGATGGTTTCCTCAGATCTTAAGATTTTTTCTAATGACGCTTTAGTAATAAATCCTATTGGAAAAATCATCTCAATCAGCGGAGCTGTCAGAAAAGAGGCAAAGTTTGAACTGAAGAAAGAAGAAAAGTTTCAGGATTTGTTGGGTTTTGCATCAGGTTTTTCAAACATTGCCGATAAAAATAAAATCACTCTTTCAAGAATTGCAAAAAATGGAGAAAGAATTTTTCAAAATCTTCAATACTCTGAGTTGGAGAATCTCATTTTAGAGGATGGTGATGAACTTTATGTTCATAAGCTCTCTAATACTCCCCGAAATATTGTAAAGGTTATTGGAGAATCTACCTCGTCAGGTAATTATGCTTTTGAAAAAGGATTAACTTTAGAAGAAATTATCCAACCAAAAAATTTAATTGATACTACTTATACACCATTCTCTATCATCGAAAGAGAAAATTTGTATGGATCAAAAATTCTTTTAAAAGCAAATCTTTTGGATAATGATGGTTCAGGAACGCCATTGAAAGAAAATGACGTGATCTATGTGCTATCAAAAAACGATGTTGATTTTCTGAACTCTTATCAAGTAGGTTACGCTTTAGGAGTGATGGATGAGGAAGAATCCGATAGAAGGATTTTAAACGATCAGTTAGTTAATAGATGTAAATCGCTTTCATTGTTGGCTAAACAATCAAAGGTCTCTTCAATTGAATTTGTAAAGTCTAAATATTTACCTAACCCTGATAAAAATCCATCAGATCAACTGCAACCTTTTAATGGATGCCCCCAAATTTTCGAATCAAATCCTTATCTAATAATTTTTGCTCTCGAAAATGCTTCTGTAATTTCTGGAGAGGTGCGAAAACCTGGAATATATCCTTCATATATGGTTTCTTCTCCAAGAGATTTACTTTCATATGCTGGGGGAATGTCAGAAAAAGCTTCTGGTGAGGTAGATATTTTTACTGATGATGGAGTGCCAATAAAAATTAGCATTGAAGATTCAACAGATCTTGTAAGTCTTGGAATAACATCTGGATTTTATGCAAATTTATCATCCAAAGTTCAGGATAAGATATTTTCAGTTAGCCTAGAAGGTTCTTTTGTAAGCCCTGGAGTTTATGGGGTTAAACAAGGAGAAAGACTTTCACAATTAATTGCAAGGGCCGGAGGGTATAAGGAAAATGCATATCCTTACGGAGGAGTATTAGCTAGAAAATCGGTTGCCTCTTCTGAGAAAATAGCTATGTTAAAGTCGGCAGATCAATTAAAGGAATCTATAGCTTCAGCTATTTCAAGTGGGAGAATATCATCTACAGGCGGAGACCCTACATTAGCTCTGTCATCAATTTCAAGTTTAATTTCTGACCTTGAAAACGTAAAACCTGTTGGGAGAGTAGTTACTGAACTTGACTTGGATAATCTTTTAAAACATCCTGAAAAAGATTTAATCTTAGAGTCAGGTGATAGAATATTCATCCCTGAGAGACCTTCAACAATAACTGTTTCAGGACAAGTTCTATCTCCCACAAGTTTTAGTTTCAACCCTAGCTTTAAAACTGTAGATTACATAAATTTAGCAGGAGGTTTTTCTGAAGCTGCTGATAAAAGTAGAATTTTAGTAATTTACCCCAATGGAAGAGCCTCAAGAGTTAAGTCTTGGCCAAATCATCCAGACTTATCTCCAGGAACAACTTTAGTTGTACCAAGAGATCCAAATCCTTTCGACTGGCTAGTCTTCTCGCAAGTTCTTTTTCCTATTATCTCAAATTTTGCTACCAGTGCAGCAGCTATAGCAGCTTTAGGAAATAACAATTAAGTTATTCATAATATTTTTTGTTTTATTTTCACTTAAGGTAAGTGCTTCAATTGAGGATTATCTTTATAAGGATATTGGACTAACTTCTAACGTCCATGGAGAGATTGGTCTAATAAACATTCCTAGCTCAAGAATTTTAGAGGAAGGAAATTTAAAACTACATTTAGTAAATTCAGATCCTCTATACTCCTATGTGATAGCTGCAACTCCATTTAATTGGATGGAAGTTTCTCTCAGATACACTGATATTAATTTTTTGAGGTACAGCGCCTACTACGCATTTTCTAGAAATCAGACTTTTAAAGACAAAAGTTTTAATCTCAAGTTTAGGCTTATTGAGGAAACTGATAGATATCCAGAACTAAGTATTGGCTTTAGGGATCCAATTGGTACAGGTTGGTTCTCAAGTGAATATATAGTTTCTTCAAAGAGAATAGGAGATTTTGATTTCACTGTTGGTGTAGGATGGGGTTCTCTTTCTTCAGAAGATGGAATAACTAATCCTTTTATAAATTTATCAGATAATTTCAGAGCGAGATCAGCAGATGTTGGAAGAGGCGGAAATATTTCCTTTGATAACTGGTTTTCAGGAAAGAAAATATCTTCATTTTATGGATTTGAATATACAAATAAACTTTCTGGGCTTAGATTTAAGTTTGACTATGATTCTTCAAACCCTTTTATAGCCCAAGGTCAAAAGAAAGAGAGTAATTATGGATTTGGTTTAGCAATACCTGCCTCAAAACTATTTGATATCAATTTGTTCAAAAGACGTGGAACGGATATCGGATTTAGTTTTTCTTATAAAGCTAATTATTCAAGAGAAATAATCAAAAAAAATGAAAAATCTATAGATTTGTTTTTTAATGATGAAGATAAAGAAGTGTTAAGAACAAATGATCAAGTCTTTTCAGGAACTATAAATTATTATTTACAGAATTTTGGTATTTTTACTCAAAATGTTCATATTAATAATGATGAGGTTTTGCTTACTGTAAATCAGTCAAAATACAGAAACTTGAACATATCCAATAAAAGGATTATTGAAACGATAGAAAATATTCTAATCGAGAGAAATATAAAGAGTATTTCACTGATTTATCAAGAATCAAATGTGAATATAAACAAAATTAGTTTTCCCTTAGAAGATTTTTTATCTTATTTAGAAAATGCTATGACTTTGACAGAATTGAAAAAGGTTACGGATTATTCAAATTTTAAAGACTATGGCAATTCAAAATCAATTTTCAATGGCGTCATCGACTATCCAATTTATTCCTGGGGAATAAACCCATCACTAAAAAATCATCTTGGAGCACCTGAAGGATTCTATCTAGGACAGGTAGGTATAAATTTTGATAATGATGTTGCGTTTTCAAAACAGACTAGCTTTGAGGCAACTGCTTCTTTTAACATTTACGATACATTTGATGAATTTTATTTAACAGCTTATTCAAGGCTTCCAAAAGTTCGATCAGATATAAGAGAGTACTTAAAACAAGGAAAGAATTCTATATCAAGATTTTCAGTAAGCCATATTTTAAAGCCTTTTTATTCCTCAAATTTCTTAGTTGCCTCTGGTATAAAATTTGGAATTTTTGAAGAGATGTATGGAGGTTTTGGCACAGAATTTATTTTAAGAGATATTTCAAAACCATGGTATTTGAAAGGAAATTTTTATTGGGTTAAACAAAGAGAATTCAATCAAAGATTTAGTTTCAGAGATTATGAAACATTCACTGGACATCTTACTTTTTCATGGGAAACTCCAGTTGAAGGACTTAATGTTAAAATAATTGGTGGAAGATATTTAGCAAAAGATTCTGGCTTCACTTTGAATCTTTCAAAAACATTTAAATCTGGTTTTCTCTTAGGTGCATATGCTACAAAAACAGACATTTCCGCTATAGAATTTGGAGAGGGTAGCTTTGATAAAGGAATTTATTTCTCAATTCCTTTAGATTTAGTTTCCAGCAAATATCGAAAAGGATACGCAAGATTTTCTTGGAGAAATCTTACTCGAGACGGAGGAGTATTCCTAAATGGTGGTCTTGAGCTTCAAAGATTTATTGAAAATAATTCCAGAAATACTTTATTAAGAATTGATTATGAATAGAAAATATAAAATTCTCATACTAATTCTTCTTTTTTTACCTTCTTGCGCCTCAAACAACATTTATAGTGAAATCTTTACAATTTTCAAAAATTTATCCCAAGGCCCTGATGATTTAACACAAAGTGAAATCTCTTTGGTTCCCTTTGCATCAATGCAATTAAGACTAGGAAAAAATCCTAACACTTTGGTTGTTTTAGAGGAAGATAGAGATGGAGTTTTAAAATGGACAACATCTAATAATATTAAAATTTATACATTAAATGGCTACATAGTTAGATTTACAGGAATCGATAACTCCTTAGATAAAATTGAACTGGATAAGAATCATCCCGCAACTACATCAGATTTCTCAAATTTGGAAAACATTGTCTTCACTTCATACTATTCCTTTAGAGATCCAAATTTATTTGATTTACCAATAAAAACTTCAATAAGCGAGACAAGAAAAGAAAAAATTTTTATATCAGGTGAGAACTTAGATTGCATTGTTTATGAGGAAAAAGCTCTTGAAAATTTAATATCTTGGAGCTTTGTAAATAAATTATGGGTAAATATTAGTAATGGCAAAATTGTTAAAGCATCTCAACATATCACGCCAAAGAATCCAAATATTAGTTTCAAGATCACAAAAAATTACAAAAAACCTGACTAATCAGGCTTTTTGTAATAAAAGAATTGCTAAATTTTTAAGATGAAGCTGTAGCAGAACCAGTTGATGATGCAGTGCTTGAGCTTGAACTTGTGCTTGAACTAGTAGAAGTACTAGAAGCAGTTGTCGATGAAGCTGTTGTAGATGAGGCTGGTGTAGAGTCTTCAGCTTCCTCTTCTACAGTTTCCTCTTCTTCTGCTGCTTCTTCAATAGCTTCTATTGGTGTAGGAGCAGCAACTTTATCCCCATCCTGAGCATCTACAATTGCAGCAACAGCAAGAACAGCCGCAGCAATAGCAGCTATCACTCCACTAGATAAACTTCCAGCTGATCCGGCAGCACTTGATCCACCAGCTCCTCCACTTTGAGAAAAGGACAATGGTGTAAACACGATAGAAATAACTAATAAAGCAATTTTTAAAATTCTCATAATTAACCTCTTTTTATAGTTCATTGAACTTTTATATGCCAATAATATATATACATTCCATTATATGCAAAGCTTTTTGATCTTTTTTTTGATAAATTGTCAAAGTAATAATGAAATTTATAAAAAATTTTTTCTTTAGAGTCTTTTTGAAGCTCTTGAGAATATTTCCTCCAGAAACATCAAGTTTTTTAAGCCTGAAATTTTTAAAAATAGCATTTTCTGCTAAAAATAAAATTTTAAAAAGTAATTTTACTTACTCATCTAAGCCAATTGTTTTTAATGGTTTAGAGTTTATTCATCCTGTAGGTCTTGCAGCAGGTCTAGATAAAGAAGCCAAATATTTTGATGCTTTAGGGTCCATAGGATTCAGTTTCATTGAAGTAGGAACATTTACTCCTGAGGCACAAAAAGGAAATAAGCGACCAAGGGTAAAAAGAATTACAAAACATAATTCTCTTATCAATAGACTCGGATTCAATAATCCTGGTATCAATAAAGGTATCCAAAACATAAATCTGTACAAAAAAAAATTTAGAGGAATTCTTGGGGTAAGTATCGGAAAAAATAAAAAAACATCACTTGAAAAAGCTCACGGAGACTATATTTACTGTTTGAAAAAGTCTTATGAAGTGGCAGACTACATTGCAATCAATATTTCCTCTCCAAACACGAAAGACCTAAGAAAACTATCCACAAAGAATTATATTGATTATTTAGTTAAGCAAATCTCTGAAGAAGCAAGAAATTTAGAAAAAACATACCAAAAGAAAACACCGTTGTTTTTAAAACTATCTCCAGATGAGGAAGATTCAAATATTGAGAACATAATAAGTTCTTCTATTGAAAGCGGTATATCCGGCTTTATAATTTCAAATTCCATGTCTGGTAACTTTGGGAACATCCAAGGAGGTGTTACAGGTAAATTATTAAAGGATAAATCTCTAAGGCTTTTAAAGAAAGTCAATAAGATAATTCCTAAAAACATCCTGATTATTTCTTCAGGTGGAATCTCCGATAAAGAAGATCTAAATGAGAGATTAGATAATGGAGCAAGACTTATACAGATTTATACAAGTTTTGTTTACAAAGGACCAGAGGTTCTAGAAGATTTACTAAATTGATTGACAAAATTTTCTTTTTTACACAATACTAAAAAAGGATGAACAATTTAGTAATAGTAGAATCTCAAGCAAAAGCAAAAAAAATACAAGGATTTCTTGAAAAAGAATTTTCTTCAGATTCTTGGAAGGTTCTTGCTTGCCTCGGACATGTTAGAGATCTTAAAGATGATGAATCAGCTGTTGATCCTAATGATTGGAACAAATTAAAGTGGGAATCTACTTCGAAAGGAAAAAAAACACTTAAGGAAATTAGAGAGCTTTCAAAAGATATGGAAGGCATATATCTTGCATCTGATCCAGATAGGGAAGGGGAGGCAATAGCATGGCACATATTGGATCACCTCAAAGATAAAAAATTAATTGAAGGTAGACAAATTTATCGAATTTCATTTAATGAAATTACTTCTTCGGCAATAAAACAAGCTGTAGAAAAACCAAGAGATATTGATCAGTTTCTTGTGGAGGCTTACCTAGCAAGAAGGGTTCTAGATCATTTGATTGGATTTAAAGTCAGTCCGCTTTTATGGAGGCATGTACCTAGAGCGAAATCAGCAGGAAGGGTTCAATCTCCTACTTTGAGGATGATTTGTGCTAGAGAGGATGAAATTGATGCTTTTTGTCCAGAGGAATTTTGGCCTCTTAAGGTAGATTTCAATACCGAAGAATGTACTTTTAGCTCAGACCTAATAAGACATAACGGAGAGGATTTAAAAAAAGTACCCATCACTACTGAGGTCGATGCTTTAAATCTAAAGCATGAGATAAAGAATACAAATTTTGCCATCAAAGAAATAAAAGAAAAGGAAGTTTCATATTCTCCTAAGGCTCCTTTTAGAACATCAACGCTTCAACAGGCAGCATCAAGTAAATTATTTTTTAATCCAGAGAGAACAATGCAAGTTGCTCAATCATTATATGAGTCTGGATTGATTACTTATATGAGGACAGATGGGATTGGAATCAGCGTTGAGATTGTAAATGAAATAAGAGGCTTAATATCTGACGAGTATGGAGAAGATTATCTTCAAGATAGTCCAAAGATATATAAATCAAAGGCTGCTAATGCTCAAGAAGCTCACGAACCAATTAGACCAACCGACATAAGAAATAAACCAGAAAATACAAATGGATTAAATCAAGATCAACAAAATCTATACAACTTAATTTGGCAAAGAACAGTAGCTAGTCAATTACAAAATTCTAAATATCTCAGAAAAACCATCTTGATTGAAGATAAACACGAAAAGTTTCAATTAAGAACAAGTGGGAGAGAAATCATATTTGATGGTTTTGAGAGAGTATTGAAAGATGATGCTGATTCTGATGAATCTCAAAAATTACAAGGAATCCATGATGATTCAAAATTAGTCATATCTGAGATAATTACTGAACAAAAATTCACTTCTCCGCCAAGAAGATTTTCTGAAGCATCACTGATTAAAAACATGGAAGATGAAGGTATTGGCAGACCTTCGACTTATGCAAACACAGTAAAAAATCTCAGAGACAGAAAATATACTTTTGGTGCAAAAAGCATTAATCCTTCCGATTTGGGAAGGGTTTTAGTGTCTTATCTGTCAAAAGCATATAAGTCATTTTTCATAGAGATAGATTTTACAGCGGAATTGGAAAAAAGCTTGGACAAGGTATCCTCAGGTTCAATGCTTTGGACGGATGTCTTAGATGATTTTTATGCCAAACTATTGGAGCACATATCTAGAATTGAAGATTTTAGGACTAGAGAAGTTTTAGATATGCTGAATGAGCAAATTGGTCACAGAGCTTTTCCAAAAAATGTTAATGGTGAGGTTATAGATAATTGTCCTAAATGTTCCAATGAAATAAGCATTAAACATGGCAGATGGGGATTTTTTGTTGGATGTGGA
>CEOK01196894.1_pt1 | contig 10047 bp, 12 predicted proteins | sample 427001 | NCBI WGS metagenome assembly CEOK01 (sample SAMEA2591108, study PRJEB7988) | marine metagenome | isolation source: saline water (ENVO:00002010), including | reverse complement strand
GGTGCTTGATGTGGGCTGTGGTGGAGGAATTTTAGCGGAAGCCCTGGCTCAGCGAGGTGCACAGGTAACTGGAATTGATATGGGTGATGCGCCACTAGGTGTAGCCAAACTTCACCAACTGGAATCTGGCCTATCCATAGACTACCAAAAGTCTACGGCCGAAGATTTTGCCAAAACCCATGAAAATAGCTTTGATACAGTTACCTGCCTAGAAATGCTAGAGCATGTTCCCGACCCCAGCTCAGTGGTGCGCGCCTGTGCCAAAATGGTAAAGCCAGGTGGTCATGTGTTTTTTTCTACCATTAATCGAAATCCTAAGGCATTTTTATTTGCCATTATTGGTGCAGAATATGTCCTGCGACTGCTCCCTCGCGGCACCCATGAATATGCAAAATTTATACGGCCTTCAGAACTTGCCAATTGGTCTAGAGAAGCCGAATTACAGGTCAATCAAATGACTGGCTTACTGTTTAATCCGCTGACCAAAAAATACAAGCTGAGTGATTCAGATATGGATGTAAACTATATGATCAGCACACAAAAATGCTAGATTTTAAAGCAGTCTTATTTGATCTTGACGGGACTCTCTTAGATACAGCCCCAGATTTTATTACTGCAATCAATGCACAGCTCAAAAGGCACGGGCATAACCCATTAATAGGTGATGTGGTCCGCACCTCTGTTACCCATGGGTCTATTGGCATTATTGAGAATGTTTACAACATCAAACAGGATCATCCAGAATTCGAACTCCTCAAAGAAGAATTCTTAGAACTCTATCTTAGTAAAATCTCAGAAAAAACCGGTTTATTTGATGGATTGAGGCAGGTGCTTGATAGCTGTGAAGAACGCAATATACCCTGGGGTATAGTGACCAATAAACCCCTGAGATATACCGCCCCATTAATGGCAGATTTAGGTTTAGACAAGCAATCAGCAACCACCATCTGCCCAGATCATGTGGCTAATCCAAAACCTGATCCTGAAGCATTAATTCTCGCCTGCTCACAAATTAAAATTGCCCCCAGTGACTGTATTTATATCGGCGATCATATTCGCGATATTCAGGCAGGGAAAAGTGCCGGCATGAGAACCATAGCGGCCGGATGGGGCTATATCGAAGAATTTGAAAATATCACTCAATGGCAAGCTGATTGGGTGGTTGAGAATTCAGCTGACTTAAACTCACTTTTGTTTAGTTAATTAAAGGATTACCACATTGTTATCAGCCCAAGAAATAGCCAACTATCAAGCGCAAGACAACTCACTAAAAGACCGAGTAATTATGGTGACGGGCGCCGGAGATGGTATAGGAAAAGCCGCTGCAATTGCTTATGCACAGGCTGGTGCTAGGGTTATTTTAGCCGGTAGAACCATAGAAAAATTAGAACAGGCTTATGACCAAATTATTAGCGCTGGGGGCTGTGAACCCCTTATATATCCAGTAGATTTTGAAGGTGCTACTGAAGATGATTTTAATGATCTAGCCAACCAATGCGATCAGCAATTTGGTCGCTTAGACGGACTACTACTCAATGCCGGTATTCTTGGCCAGCGAACCCCGCTTTCAAGCTACAGACATGATGTATGGACCAAGGTGCTTCAGGTGAATGTAACAGCACAGCATTTAATTACCAAAGCCCTGATGCCTGTTCTAGAAGCATCAGATAATGCATCTGTGATATTTACAACATCCGGTGTCGGTCGTGTTGGTCGGGCATTTTGGGGCGCCTATGCCGTATCAAAGTTCGCTGTTGAAGGCATGGTTCAAACATGGGCCGCTGAAATAGAGGGCCTGAACTCAGTTCGCATCAATTGCATTAATCCCGGCGCTACTAGCACCCAGATGCGCACCCAAGCGTTTCCTGCTGAGAATCCAGAAAATATTGCATCACCACAAGATATTATGCCAGCATATTTGTATCTTATGGGCCTTGAAAGCAGTCAAGTCAATGGTCAATCGATCGACGCACAAATAAAATAATTCAAATATATAGCAATTAACCCATTGATTATACTGCTATTTCTTCCAAGGATTACCGCGAGCGCGCAGGTGCTTTTCTTTACGCTGTCTAATATCTTTTAGAACGGTACTTTCATTGAATTTTGGCTCCCTTAAATCAACTGCTTTAAACAGAGAAGCGACTTGTTTGGGCTCTAATTCAATAAACTCTGATCGGCGAATAAATGATGGCAATTCGATTGGGCCGTAACTAATTCGTTTAAGACGACTCACCTCGACATCTTGGGATTCCCATAGACGGCGCACTTCCCGAGTTTTACCTTCAGCTAATATACAGCGGAACCACTGATTACTGCTGATTCTTTCTTCAGGATTGCGATGATGCTGGGCCTTTACCGTTTGGAATTTAGCCAGACCATCATCTAAAACAACACCACCCATAAGATTGTTTAACATTTTTTGGTCAACGTCACCGTGAATTCGAGCAAGATATTCTCGTTTAATTTCATAGGAGGGATGCATTAAACGATTGGCAAGCTCACCATAATTGGTAAATAACAATAGTCCACTGGTGTTAATGTCCAATCTACCTATGGCGATCCAACGGCCAGAATTAATTTTGGGCAATACATCAAACACTGTGGGTCGCCCATCGGGATCTGATGTAGTACTTACCTCGCCCTCGGGTTTGCTGTACATCAAAACTCTAGGGATTTCATCACGATTGGTTTTAATGACCCGACCATCGACCATAATGCGATCACTTGCTTCGGCGCGATCGCCAAGGGTGGCTGTGGATCCGTTTACTGATACTCTGCCGGCCACAATCCATTTTTCAAGCTCTCGGCGTGAACCAAGACCCGCGCCAGCTAGCATTTTCTGTAATTTTTCACTCATTATTTAAACTATTATCCATTTCTTCAATAGGATGGTTTTGATCGTCATCCTCAGACTGTGAATTGATCACAGATTCTTCCAGCGGTGCTTTGTATGACTCAGTTAAATCCTCCGTTTCACTTGAAGGTATAGTTTGAGCGAGAGAAAGCTCTAATGCCGGATCTAGCTCAGTAAGATCTTTAATTTCGCCTAATGCCGGCAAATCATCGAGACTCTTTAAGTTAAAATAATCTAAGAATTGTTTAGTGGTAGCGAAGAGTGCTGGCTTACCGGGTACATCGCGATAACCAACCACACGAACCCACTCTCGCTCCTGCAGTGTTTTAATAATCTCTGAGCTCACCGCAACACCTCGAACCAACTCGATATCACCTCGCGTAAGGGGCTGTCTATAAGCAATTAGGGATAGGGTTTCTAGCATGGCTCGAGAGTAACGTTTTGGCTTTTCTTCCCAAAGTTTGTTAACCCAACCTGCCAAATCTTGATGAACCTGAAATCTATAGCCGCTGGCGGTCTGTTTAAGTTCAAAGCCTCGCCCGCGACAGTCAGTATCAATCTCTTGCAGTGCAGCTTTCAGCTGATCTTTAGGCGGTCGCTCATCATCGTCAAAAAGACGCTCTAAATGATTTAGATCGAGTGATTTTCCTGCCGCCATCAAGGCGCCTTCTACTATTTTTTTTATTAAATCTGAATTCATGATGTTTTTGCTTTTACATGTATGGGGCCAAAGTTTTCACTTTGAACGATTTCCACTAGGGATTCTTTAATTAATTCCATCACCGCTAAAAAAGTGACCACTACACCTAAGCGCCCCTCTTCTAGGCTAAATAACGCGACAAAGGGAACAAATTGATTGTTGCGCAAATTCTCCATTACCTGTGACATACGCTCTCGGGTGGATAGTTTTTCCATTTCAATCTGATGACTTTCAAACATTTCTGAGCGCTTTAACACATCGGCGAGTGCGGTCACTAATTCTCGCATATCTACATCTGGATTTGGACGTTGCTGATCTCGATCTGGCGCTTCTGCAGTTGCGCGATGGAGATCGCGCCCCATCCGTGGCAATTCATCGATATCCTCAGCCGCCTGCTTAAAGCGCTCATACTCTTGAAGTCGCTTTATTAATTCTGCGCGAGGATCTTCTTCATCCTCTTCTTCAGACTGCTGCCTTGGCAATAGCATACGGGATTTTATTTCCGCTAACATTGCAGCCATTACCAAATACTCGGCGGCTAGCTCTAACTGAATGGATGCCATCAATTCTATATATCCAAGATACTGCTTGGTAATTTCAGCGACATCAATATCTAAAATATCCAAATTTTGGCGTCTGATTAAATAAAGTAGCAAATCGAGCGGACCCTCAAAAGCCTCGAGAATAACATCCAAAGCATCTGGCGGAATATAGAGGTCTTTGGGCAAAATAGTTAATTCTTTACCTTGAACAACCGCAAAGGGCATTTCTTCCTGTTGTGGTGGTGCTAATTCAGTCACAGGGGATATTACAGAGGCCACGGGCTCCGTTTTCATACCTTGATTTGAGCTGACTTGATCAGACACTAGTTACCCCTTGAATCTTTAAGTTTTGATTATACTCAGATTGTGTAATCTGAACATCATCAAAATTAAATTGCTTTAAAATCACCTGCACCCTGACGCAATAGTTTGGGTGTATCCTCTGTCATGTCGACTACGGTAGTCGGCTCCATACCACAGAAACCTGCATCAATGACTATATCAACTCGCGACCCTAAGAACTGATTAATCTCGTAGGCATCAGTTATTGGGTACTGGTCATCTGGCATCATCAAAGTGACGCTCATCATAGGCTCATGCAAACTATCTAGCATTGCTTTTACTATCGGACTATCTGGTACCCGTATGCCAATTGTTTTTCTTTTGGGATGCATCAATCGCCGCGGCACTTCTGCAGATGCCCTTAAAATAAAAGTGAAAGGTCCTGGGGTACTTGCTTTTAGGGCTCTAAATGCAACATTATCTACCCGAGCATAGGTTGCTAACTCTGATAAATCTCGACAAATCAGGGTAAAGTTATGATGTTTATCAAGCTTTCTGATAGCCCGAATACGGTCCATAGCCTGCTTATCGCCAATATGACATCCCAGCGCATAAACTGAATCTGTAGGATATGCAATAACACCCCCATGATGTATAACCTCTACAACTGGTTCGAGTAATCTCTGTTGAGGATTCTCATGATGTATTGAAACGATTTCACCCATAACTTATAAGGATCTTGTTGACTGGAATAATCACTAATTATCTCATAGCCCACGCTTAAAAACCTCTTGTTGTTTAAAATAACATGGCCCATGATTGGCTTGGGCTAATTTTTGATAGCATATAGGTTTTTGTTCCTTAAATTGAAAAATACAGGTATCAATTAGGAAAATTTGTTGTCCTGCAGTTACAATATTGGACTAGGTTTAAATAACCCCCACTAAAAAAATATGTGATATGAATAGCCAGCAATCCGAAACACACAGCGATAAGCCCGCCGAAAAACAAGAAAGTCTTTTGCTAAATTTACTATGCAATATTATTTTACCTACGATGATACTTACGAAGCTGAGCAATGAAGATTATTTAGGTATCAAGTTAGCTATTATTGTCGCATTGGCATTCCCTCTAATTTACGGTTTACATGATTTTATTACTCGAGGAAAACTTAATTTCTTTTCTGGCTTAGGCGTGGTTAGCGTTTCTTTGACGGGAGGTATTAGCCTGCTCGAAATGGATGCGATCTATATAGCGATTAAAGAGGCATCAATTCCAGGTGTACTGGGTGTTGCAACTCTGCTTTCGCTAAAAACATCACAACCGTTAATTCATACTTTACTTCTGAATGATAAAGTTTTTGATGTCGGCAGAATTAATCAAGCATTAGATAGTAATGACAGTCAGTCTGAGTTTGATCAACTCCTTATTAACGCCTCTTGGATTTTAGCGGGCTCTTTTTTCCTTTCATCTCTTCTTAATTATCTGCTCGCAGTGATTATTTTAACCGCTGAACCGGGTACAGTTGCCTTTAATGAGCAGCTTGGAAAGATGACTGCATTGAGTTTTCCAGTGATTGCACTCCCAGCAATGGCGGTAATGATGGGTAATATTTTTTATCTTTTTCGAGGTATAAAAAAATTAACTGGATTGGAACTCGAAAATATAGTGAAACAAAAATAATCTGAATAAGTAATTAAATAGGAATCAAATTATATGTGGTATGCAATTATCAGTGAGGATGTTGAAAACAGCCTTGAAAAAAGAGGAAAAGCTCGACCTGCACATTTAGAAAGACTTCACAATTTGCGCGATAATGGTCGCTTACTTATTGCAGGACCCCATCCGTCGATTGATAGTGAAGACCCAGGTGCTGCAGGATTTTCTGGTAGTCTTGTTGTTGCTGAATTTGATTCCCTTGCCTCTGCCGAAGCTTGGGCTGCTGACGATCCCTATATGGCGGCTGGGGTATACGCTGAGGTAACTGTAAAACCCTTCAAGAAAGTTTTACCCTAGGTTAAATGTTACCTTTTAGTTATTAATCATCTTGAAATACAGGTATGATCTGTATTAATTATTTTGGCCTACATGGGTTTTATCAATGAGTTTTTCATCAACAAGCTTTTTATCAGCAAGCAATATTAAACTAAGCTTTATTTCAGCAATTATTCTTTCTTCAACATTTTCCTATTCAGAAACACGTGATGTAGCTGAACGGCTTTCTACTAATTCTGATATAGGTTTTATTTCTGATGAATTCTATGTCCCCCTTAGAAGCTCGCCCTGCCCGACCTGTAAAATCGTGCACAAGGGTCTTAAAAGCGGAACCAAACTTTTTGTTTATGAGCATGAGGAAGATTGGAGCTTGGTGGCAACAGAGAGCGGCTACCGAGGCTGGATTAGACGTCAGCATTTGACCGAAAACAAAATTGCACGCGCTATTTTGGACGAAAATTCAAATGAAATTGAACGCTTGCAAAGTGAAAACCGTAGACTTGAATTAGATATGCAAAATTCCTTTGAATTAGTTCAAAGTTTACGTGGCGAAATTGCCAGCATTGAAGATGATCGGATAAAGCTTTCTAAGGAATTAACCGATATTAAACTAGTTTCGTCCAAAGAGATTGCTCTTAACGAACAAAATCAGTTATTGGTAAAGCATAACCATATGCTCCAAGAAGAACGTGATGTGCTTCATGCGAATCTTGATGATCTTCAAAATAATACAGAAAATCAGTCGCTTCTCTATGGCGGATTTTTGGTGTTCTTAGGGACTATTTTAGCGGCTATTATTCCTCGCGTTCGCGGCAGAAAACGACTGTCGGAATGGCATTAATAAAATCAGGGATACTATGTACAAATTTTTTAACTATTTTGCATGCATTACTGCCCTTTTGCTCAGTAGTCTTTGCTTTTCACAAACTACAGCGCCTAAGGTTTCACTGCAAACTAATGTTGGGGAAATTGTTATAGAACTGAACCCTGAGGCAGCACCGATTAGTGTTGAAAACTTCTTAGGCTATGTGAATGAGCGTTTTTATAATGGTGTTATATTTCATCGTGTGATTAAAGATTTTATGATTCAAGCGGGTGGGTTTGGATTTGATATGACCCAAAAACCGCCTAGTAAACCCCCTATCGTTAATGAATCAAATAATGGTTTGAAAAACCTTAAATACTCTGTAGCTATGGCCCGCACACGAGTTCCCGATAGTGCCACCAGCCAATTCTTTATTAACCATAAAACCAATGCATTTTTAGATGGACAAGCAGACCGTCCCGGCTATGCAGTTTTTGGCAAGGTTATAAAAGGCATGGATATTGTAGACAAAATTGCCTCTACCGAGACTAAAAACTTGGCGCGCTATGGTAATGTTCCCGTTAAAACCATTAGTATTATTAAGGCACATGTGATTTTAAGTAAACCCGCGAAACCCACCACAAAAGAAGACATTAAAACTGACCCAAAGAATAAACCGAAGACTTAGATTAGGCATACAATGACCGCATTGAGTATCAATCTTAATAAAATCGCTCTTATCCGAAATTCTCGTGTGGGCAATTTTCCTAATATTTTAGATTTCGCTGAAACCTGTATCGACTGTGGCGTGGATGGTATTACGGTTCATCCTAGACCTGATCAGCGGCATATAAGACCGAACGATGTTCGTCAGCTTGCTCAACTGGTTGCTCCTCTTAAGGAGGTTGAGTTTAATATTGAAGGTAATCCATTGGCTGATCCATTGGGCGAATACCCTGGACTACTTTCACTGGTTGAGGAAACTTTGCCAGAACAGTGCACTTTAGTGCCTGATTCAGATAGCCAACTTACATCGGATCATGGTTTTGATCTTGAGTCACAAGGCGACCGGCTTAAACCGATAATCGCTCAAATTAAATCCATGGGTGTTAGAGTCAGTTTATTTATGGACCCTGATCTTGAACAAATAAAATTAGCGTCCAAAGTGGGCGCTGACCGGATTGAGTTATATACAGGTCCTTATGCTGCAGCATGGGGTACAGAGGCGTTAGAGGCAATCTTTGAGCAGCATTTTAATGCAGCCGAATTGGCCTCTTCTCTTGGATTGGGTGTGAATGCGGGACATGATTTAAATCTTATAAATCTTGACCATTATGCCAGTATTCCAGATCTCTTAGAGGTTTCGATTGGTCACGCATTTACCGTGGATTCTCTAAATATGGGAATGGTCCCTGCGCTGCGTGCTTACCAAGCATTGTTAGCTTAAAAAGCCTATGAGTAAAAAATTAGGTAACGCCCAAAATAACCAAGACCGCCCTGAGTATTTGGCACGAAAAAAAATTTTTGATCATATGATTACTATTTATGGTCGAAACCCGGTGCTTGAAGTACTAAGAGATCCAAGCCTGCAAATCTATAGACTGCATTTGGCTAAATCTAACCGCGATAGCTCAACGGTAAGAGAGTTGAAGTATTTGGCGGCTAAACGTGATATTGAAGTGGCTCTGCATAGCCGTGAGCAACTTTCTAGAATTTCACGTAACAATAAGCAGGATCAGGGTGTTGCCTGTGATATTTATTGCCCGGGCTTTCAGCCCTATCAGGAGGCGCTAAAGGATCTAAAGAACTTATCGACGGCTGATAATCTTTGCATTATTGCTTTAGATTCGGTCACTAATCCACAAAATTTAGGTATGATTATTCGCAGTGTTACTGCTAGTCCTGCCTACGGCTTGCTACTCCCCTCTAAGGGCAGTGCCGCTATTTCACCACTGGTTATTAAAGCCAGTGCCGGGACAGCATTTAAGGGTAATATATTGTCTTGTGATGATTTAGAAGATTCATTGAAAGAATTTCAAAAACGTGGCTTTAAACTCTGCACATTAACTTCAAATAATGCCACGCCTATAAAGGATTTTAGCGCCAAAGATCCGATTGTATTTATTCTTGGCAACGAAACCCATGGGGTACGTCAGAGTATTATGGATATAAGCGATTACCGTATTAGTATTCCTATGAAGAATGGGGTTGAATCGCTCAATGTAGCAGTGACCGCGGCACTGATAGCTTTTAATCTTTAACTGAACGTACGCTTTTAACGTGCCATAGCGGCGAGCGAAGGGCTGTCAGAATAGATATCGCCAGTGTAATCCATGCTATGGCAAAGAATGCCTCTCGCAACCCGATCCACTCTACTGTTATACCGCAAACTAGCGCTCCCAATGGGGCTCCACCATATAGACATAATTGATAAATTGAGGCTGCTCGAGAGCGCATATTATCGGGGACTTGGTTGTGCAAAATCGTTCGTCCCAGAGTCATTGATAGTCCGGAAAAAACTCCCCAAATATAGATTAATGGAAACAATAACCAGAGTGAGGGTTTGAGCGCTATAAGAGCGACTAGAGTCCCTCGAGCTAAAAAGCTCAATACCATTAACTTTCCGGCTTTTAAGAACATATTTGTTAGGTTCATAACCCCCAAATTGACGGTGATGATACCTAGGGTAAAAACAATCTGTAATGCGGCATACAGGGTCGCTCCACCACCATATAGCTGCTTAGCAATTAGCGGTACACCCACTAAATAAACCCCAAAAGCTAGAAACCCTGTGGCAAAGACTATGAAGACTAAATGAAGTAAGCTTTTATTATCTTTAAATAGCACTAAACCCTGTTTTAGTTCA
>CEOK01196166.1_pt1 | contig 10053 bp, 14 predicted proteins | sample 427001 | NCBI WGS metagenome assembly CEOK01 (sample SAMEA2591108, study PRJEB7988) | marine metagenome | isolation source: saline water (ENVO:00002010), including | reverse complement strand
ATTCCATTAATAATATAATAATATATATTAAATATATTTTTATATAAGAAAATAATGTGTGGTATTTTTGGGCTTCTAAATTATAAAAATAAAGACATAACAATTGATGATATAGGACAAATGTCAAATGCAGGTAAACATAGAGGCCCCGAGTCATCAAATTTAATTTTTAGTGTTAATAATAAAGATATTGCCTTTGGCTTTCATAGATTAGCAATCAATGGATTAACGGCTATATCAGATCAACCATTTAATATAGATAATTGTGTATTAATTTGTAATGGCGAAATATATAATTATAAAAAAATATATGCTGAGTTAAATATTATTCCTAAAACAAATTCTGATTGTGAAGTAATTATTTATTTATATAGGAAATTTGGTATAGAAAATACAGTTCAAATGTTAGATGGTGTTTTTTCTTTTATACTACATGATAATATTAATGATAAAATATATATTGCTAGAGATCCATATGGTGTAAGACCATTATTTAAATATAAATTAAATAATAATTCAGATATATATGGATTTGCTTCTGAGTTAAAACAATTATATGCTTTAAAATATAATTATGAAGAGGGTATAATAGAACAATTTTCACCAGGAACATATGCGGTATATGGAAATTGTAGAAATAAATATGAATTAGAAAAAGAAAAATGTTATAATACTTTTAATTTTAATATTTTAGAAATAGAAAATAAAGAAAATTGGGAATTATATTATAATTTAATTCGTAATAAGTTTGAAGAAGCTGTAAAAAAGCGAGTAGAAACAACAGAAAGACCAATAGCATGTTTATTATCAGGTGGTTTAGATAGTAGTTTAGTTACTAGTTTAGTAAAGAAATATTATAATGGATCACAATTAGAAACATATAGTATTGGTTTAGAAGGTGCTGAAGATTTAAAATATGCTAAACAAGTATCAGAATTTCTAAATACTAAACATACTGAAATAATAGTATCCGAAACAGACTTTTTTAATGCTATACCTGAAGTAATTGAAAAAATAGAAAGTTATGATACAACTACTGTTAGAGCTAGTGTAGGTAATTATTTAATAGGAAAATATATAAGAGCACATAGTGATGCTAAAGTGATTTTTAATGGTGATGGAAGTGATGAATTATGTGGTGGATATTTATATATGCATTGTGCCCCAAATGCATTAGAATTTGATTTAGAATGTAAAAGATTATTAAATGAAATATGTTATTTTGATGTATTACGATCAGATAGATCAATATCAACAAATGGATTAGAACCAAGAACACCATTTTTAGATAGAGGGTGGGTAGAATTATATTTATCTATTCCTAAAGAAGTAAGATTTCATGCTTTACATAAATTACCTGAAAAATATTTATTAAGAAAGGCGTTTGATAATGGTGGTTATTTACCAGATAATATTTTATGGAGAACTAAAGAAGCATTTTCAGATGGTGTTAGCAATTTAAATAGATCTTGGTATAGTATTATAGATGAAAAAGTAAAAATATTACAAGGTTCATTTGCTGTAAATGAAGTAACTACTATAAATAAACCTATAACATTAGAACAACATTATTATAGAGATATATTTGATACATTATATTTAGGTTGTGATACAATAATACCACATTTTTGGATGCCTAGATTTGTAGAGGCGAATGATGCTAGTGCTAGAACATTAAAAGTATATAGTGAAACAATTCAAGTATAAAAATAAATAATGTGACAAAAATATATATATTTATATAAAAAATATATAAATATGGAAAAAATATTAAATGAAAGATCTTGTAATAATTTATATAGTTAGTAAATTTTTACCTTCTCTTTTAAGTTGTTCGATTGATTGAATACCTAATAATCCACAAGCTCGTTCTACTTCATCGATTAGAATTTCATATGCTCTATCTACACCATGAATTCCACCAGCAGTAAGACCATATAAATATGCTTTACCAATGCCTACAGCATCAGCACCAGAAGCAATTGCTTTTACAATATCTGTACCACGCATAATACCACCATCTAAAATAATTTGCTTATTGTCTCCAATAGTTTTTCTTATTTCAGGTAAAACATCATATGTATTAACACTATGTTCAAGTTGTCTAGCCCCATGATTACTAATCCACATTATATCAAATCCTATATCACATGCTATTTTAGCATCATCTGGACGTACAACTCCTTTTAAAGCTACAGGACCAGCATTTCCCCATTCATTAATAATATATTCTGCGTCTTTCCATGAAAATGCAGGATTTAATTGATTTTTAACAAAATTGGCTAATGAATCCGCTGAAACATTATTATTTAAACATGCATATGTATATCCAGGTGACATTAAGTAATCAGTAGTCCATTGAGGCGCTTTAATAGCTTCTACTATTTGATTAATTGAATAACTAGGAGGAATAGTAAATCCATTACGAAGATCTCTTTCTCTCTTACCATAAAATCCAAAATCAGCTGTAAGGGCTAAAATATTATAGTTACTTTCTTTTGCTTTTTGAATAACATCTTTAAGTAGCGCTTTATCTTTCCATAAATATAATTGAAATACTTTTGGTTGAGAATGTAATGGTGTAATAGTTTCTAATGGTGTAGTACATAAAGATGAAATAGAATAAATTGTTTTATATTTTTCTGCTATTGTAGCTACAGCAGATTCTCCATCAACATGAAACATTTTATTACCTGCTGTAGGACAATTAAAAAATGGGATGCCTAATTTATACTTACCTAATTTAGTTGTTAGATTTATAGGTGAATCTACACCTGATAATACTTTATATTTAAATTTTGTTTTATGATATGCTTCTTGTGCGTTTTTTTTACATATTTCATCATCAGCACCTGAATCTAAATAATCAAAAACCATTTTATGAGCTCTTTGTTTAGCTAAATTTCTTAGGTCATGAATATTAAAACATTTTTTAACTTGATTTTTAGCAACTGATGAAAAAATACTAGATGACATGTAATAATTATTATAATGTTTTTAAACTATTTTATATATATATGTAGTATTATAAAAGTAAAAATTGAAATTTAAAACATATTTATTTATAAGTTAAATATGTTTTTTGTAGAGGAAGAACAAGTATATCCAGATGAATTTCTTAAATTATGTGATAAAATGGCTATTTATCCTTGTCAGCGTGGAAAAAAAATTAAGGCGCGTAGAGTCTTAGAATTTGGAAAAAAATATTATTGGAAAGATGCTTATGGTGGAAATATACCAGAAATAGTAGAAGGATATGGAAATTCAGTATTAGTAAATGTTTATGACGTAAAAAGTTCATATATTGGATGGCATACAGATAGTATAAAAAATATAGAAAATAATTTAGTAGCGAGTTATAGTTTTGCTAAAAATGATAGTGACAAAAATGAAATTTTAGCTGTTATGGAATTTAAAAGAAAAAATGGAGAAAAATTCAGTATAAATTTAAGACATGGTATGAAAGTAACATGGAATTTACAGCAACATGCTGATGAAGAAATACAACATAGAGTATCAAAAACGCTAGTTCCTAGGATAAATATTACACGTAGAGAATTAAAATAATTTAATTAAAATAAATTACTACATTCATATTACATGTAGATAAATAATCAATATAAAAAAATAATAGTGCTCCGAATAGTGAAGTATTAGCTAGAAATTTATATGGTTCTTTTTTGTATGGATGATATATGAATGTAACTAATATTAAAAATATTAAATATGTTAAATATGTAAAATGCATAATTAATTGAGGAAATTCAAAAAGTAAATTATTTAAAATAATAATGAATGATCCTAAAATTTCTAATAAAATAGTAAGAAATATTAGTATTTGGCTAAAAAAATTAGAAATTTTGAGTTTCGACATTAATCCATTAGAAATATTTTTAAAATTGTTTATTTTATTATAACCAGAAAGAATGAAATATATAAAAAATATAGATAATGATATGTTTTTATACATATTATTATAATAAATAAAGAAATTATATTATTAAAATGATGAACCAAAAGCACCACCTAAAGCATCATTTGCTGCCATAATATTAAATTCAGGTTCTTCAAATTGATTTTGAACAGGTGATTTTTCCTGAACTTGTGAATTAGAAATAATTGGATTTTGTGTATTTAAAATAGGTAATGAATAAGATGAATTAGTTTCAGATGGTTTTTTTTCATTAGGTGTATTATCAATAAATGATAAAATTCTATCAATAATTATATTCATTTTTTCACCTAATTTTGTTTGAAGACTTAATATAATAATTAAAAAGCTAATAATATTATTTACTACTGATAGATTATCATATTTAGATTCACTATATGTAGGAATATATGTAATAATTCTATGAATAAAAAACATACCAACAAAAATAAGACCAAGTTGAAGGATAATTTCTATTAATACTTCAATAGATCCTTTTGTTTCATCAGCTTCTGGAATAAATCTTTGAATAGTTTTATTTAGTATAACAATAGGAAAAATTGCTAAAATAGAATATTGAATAATATTTGATAATTCATTTTTTGATTTGTTATCAAAATTAAAAACATGTGATATAAATCCTTGGTCAGGCTTAATTATTTCTGATATATCTTCATCTTTATCTGCCATAATATAAAATAGAAAGATATTAAAAATAATTAAAACATAAATATACAATATGGGTGAAAAACAATATTTAGATTTAATAGAAGATATATTAAATAATGGTAAAATAGTAGATGGTAGAAATGGAAAAGCTTTAACAATATTTGGTAGGTCAATGAGATTTGATTTAAAAAATAATATTATTCCAGCATTAACAACTAAAAAAGTAGCATGGAAAACATGTTTAAAAGAATTATTATGGTTTATCAGTGGTAAAACTGATAATAAAATTCTTAAAGAGCAAAATGTTAAAATATGGAATGATAATTCATCGCGAGAATATTTAGATTCAATTGGTTTATTAGATAGAAAAGAAGATGATTTAGGACCAGTATATGGTCATCAATGGCGTCATTTTAATGCTGAATACGGTACATGTCATGATGATTATACAAATAAAGGAATAGATCAGTTAAAATATATTATTGATTCATTAAAAGATAAAAAAAAACGATATTCAAGGAGGCTAATAATGTCATCATGGAATCCATGTCAATTAGATGAAATGGCCTTACCACCATGTCATGTATTAGTACAATTTAATGTAATAGATGATAAATTAAGTTGTGCTTTAACTCAAAGGAGTTGTGATATAGGTTTAGGAGTTCCATTTAATATTTTATCATATAGCATATTAACACATTTAATTGCTAAACATTGTGATTTAGAAGTAGATGAATTTATATATTTTATGGGAAATATTCATATATATGATGATCATATAGAACCATTAAAAAAACAGATAAAAAATGATATTTTAGCATTTCCAAAATTAAGGATACATGTTAAAAGAGATAATATAGATGATTATAAATTAGAAGATTTTGAATTGTTGAATTATAATCATTGTGATGTTATTAATATGAAAATGCGTAAATGATGATTATTTATAATATTTTAATAAATAAAATGAGTAGTGCAACAGCAAATAGTGCTGCTAGAAAAAGACGTGCGGGTAAACAAGCAGATATAATAAAACCAAATGTACAAAAACAAAATAATGTATCATATAGAAATGATTATAATCCAAATGATTATAATTCAAATGATTATTATGATATAGAAACTACAATGAAACCAATATTAAATAGTAAAGATGCAATATATTTAATAAATAATCGTTTATTAGTTGTTGAAAATGTACTACGAAATATTAGTATTAGTAAAAATAATGAAGTTCAACAATTAAATGATGTTTTAGAGAAAATAACAAAACTAGAAAAAAAAATAGATGATACAATAATATCAAGTAATGTTAAAAATAATATGTTAGAAAGTGAAATAATATCAGTAAAAGAAAGTTTATCTCGATTAATTGAAAGTAATAATAGCTATAGTAAAATATTTGATAAAATGCAAAGTTTAGTAATATATGATAATGATAATGATACTAGTAATGTTGATGATGATTTACCTGTAGAAACTTTAAATATAGAGTCATTAACATGAAAATATAATAAAAATTGAAAATAAAGATAATATTATAAATTATTTAATAATATGATTATTGAATTAAATAATTTAATTAAATGTACTGAATTTACGACAATTTTTAAACATTTACATAAGTTTGCTACTTTTATATTATTAGATTTTGATAAAAATGGTTTAAATGTTCAAGGCATGGATCCAAGTAAAAGCTGTATATTTGAATTAAATATTAAAAATGATTGGTTTGATAAATATGAAATAATTGATGAAAATGAATATAATATTGGAGTTAATGCTATTATTTTATCTAAAATATTTAGTGTACATAATGAAAATCAGTTTATTGTTATTTCATATGATAATGAATTAGATAATATTTTATTAACATTTAAATCAGACACTTTATTTACAAAAGAATTTAATATACCATTAGTTGACGTAGATGTTAATAAACTAGAAATTCATAGTATAGATTATGATGTAGAATTTACAATTGCAACAAAATTATTAGATAATATAATAAATGAATTAAAGATTTTTAATTCAGAAGTAAATGTAAAATGTGATGAAAATATTATATCATTAAATTGTGATGGTGTAGAAGGAAGCATGAAATGTATACTATATGATAGTGAAAATGATAATGATTATATAAATGATTATAGTTGTACAGAAGATATAAAGTTAAATTTAACATATAGTATTAAATTATTTAGTATGTTTTGTTGTTTTGAAAAATTGTCACATATTGCTAAATTAGAATTTGGAGAAGATGTTCCAATGAGGGTATATTATAAATTTGGACAACAAAATTATTTAGCATTTTATTTAACATCAAAAATTATAGATGATTATGATGATTAAATTTTTGCTGTTTTATATTTACGAATCTTTCTATTTTTACGAGGTCTACAAGCTGCTTTTCTAGTAGCAGTTCCTTTTGTCATTTTACATTTTTTATTTTTGTGACATAATTTTTTAGATAATTTATTACAACGAGATATTCGTTTTAATGTTTTAATTTTTAATAATGATCCCTTAAATTTATTAGGTTTTCTATATAATATACGGTTTATACGTATGAATTGTGTTTTAACCATTTGTATATAATATATAGAAAAATAAATAAGAAAATAATGATTATAATATTATTAATATTAGTTATATTCCTAATATTCATATATATAGGTTATTATAAGACAAGTGATACATTAGAATTTAATCATATGATTATATTTAATAAAGATGAATTTATGAAAACTAAAGATAATAAAAATCCATTATTATTTACCTTAGATAATGATTTTGATGTAAAATTCTTAGATAATTATATAAATCATTTTATAAAATATAAATGTAATAATGAAATTTATGTAGTAAAATTAAATGAATATTTAAATAATAAAAAATATAAAAAAATTAAAGTATTAATGATTAATCAAGAATTTTTAGAAAATACATTATTAAATTTAAAAGTAAATAAAATTATAAATTATTTAGAAAATAAAGAATATATTAATTCTTCAAAGAATATATATTTTTTAAATAAAAAATCATATAGTTATATGAAATATGATATTGATGATAGTATTTATATTCATTTAATAAAAGGAAAGAGTCATATAAAATTATTTTTACCAAATCATAGTAGATATATTGATGAATATTATGATGAAGAATTAAATGAATATATAAGTGATTATGATCCATGGAAAATAGATATGTTAGAATCAATAGATATATATCTATATGAAAATAATTATTTAAAAATACCACGTTTATGGTGGTATACATTTAAAGGATTAACGGATAATACAATTATTGGAATTTATAAAACAAATACACTTGTTTCTAATATTATGATGCTTCCACATAGAATTAATTATGTTAGAAAAATAATAAGTACTTAAAGACAAAATTAAATAAGTAAATATAAACAGAATGGGAAGAACAAATGTACAAGGAAAAGTTAAATGGTTTAACAGTAGAGCTGGGTATGGATTTATTACTGTTATTACAGAAGGTGAGCATCTAGACGAAGATATTTTTGTTCATCATAGTGGACTAAGTGTAAAAGGTGAACAATATAAATATTTAGTTCAAGGTGAATATGTTGAGTTTGTACTAACAGAAACAAAAGATGAAACACATAAATTTCAAGGAGATTCAGTAACAGGAATTAATAAAGGCACACTTATGTGTGAAACAAGAAATCTTCTATCTAAGCGTAATAACACAAATCAAAGTTCTCAAAAAAAACGTCGTTATGTTAAAAATTCTGATGAGCAAGAACATGAATTAGAATGTACTTAATTATTTATTAAAAATATTATATAAAGAAATATTATTATTTTATGTATAAAATGCCTCCTAGAAAATCTAAAACTCAAAATTCATCAACAATATCAGCCACAAATATATCAGCAGAAATGGAAAATAAAGTAACTAATGTACCGGAACCTATTGTAGCTAAAGAAATGTCAGTTGAACCTGTTGTAGAAACAATTCAATCTACTACTTTAGATAATGAAGTAGTAACAAAAAATGTTGAATCTATTGAAACACATTTTGATAATTTATATTTAACATTAACTGCTTTCAAACAATCCATTTCTATTATGAATAATCATTTAAAGTTACTAGAACGTGATATGAAGAAAGAATTACGTGTACTTAAAAAAGTAACTAACAAGCAAAAAAGTAAAGGTAACCGTAAACCATCAGGTTTTGCCAAACCATCTGATGTATCTGTAGAATTATGTAATTTTATGGGTCGCGAAAAAGGAACTCAAATTGCTCGTACTGAAGTTACACAATATTTAATTTCGTATATTAAAGAAAATCAACTTCAATTTGCTGAAAACAAAAAGGTAATTCTACCTGATACAAAACTAAAAACATTACTTGGTGTAGATGATAAAACACAAGTAACATACTTTAATCTTCAAGGACTAATGAACAAACATTTTGTTCGTTAAAAAAAATAATTTTTAGATTTATATAATTATAATAATAAATATATAAATTACTAATTATCACAATAAAACTTATATGTATTTTCTTTTGCTTGTTTACTTGTACAAGATAAAATTGCATGTTGGAACGAAGTATAATGTGGATGAGAATTTAGTGTAGCATATTCAGGATGTTCTTCAAGTTCTTTAATCCACATTTTATCTCGAATATTTGTCACTGTAGTATATCTTAATTCTGATTTATATGAGGGAGGACTTGTTTTAGGCGGCTGGGGTGGAAATGGATAACTAGGTGGCTTTGGTTTATTAAAGGACTTTACGAGGTTAACAGTAATATCTAATTTAATAAATTGTACCTCTAACTTAATTTGATTTTTATTTTCAGCATGTCTAGAAGCTGAAACTTTAGAACCTAAACTAGGATTGAAAACAAAATCTAAATCTGTATAATTAAGTGAAATAATATGTGTTTTAATAAAGTTTTCTTTTTGACCTTGATCTATGTCATCAGTAAAATAAATCATACATGTATAAACGCCTGTAGTTTCATTTAAAACATCATCAGCAATACGAATATTACTAGTATACATGTTTAGTTATAAAATAATAATATTTCTTTATATAATATTTTTACATTTTTCATTTTCTTCTAGAATATATTCTATCATTTTATTGCCACATATATATTTATACCAATATGGTTTAATTACTTGAGTTAAACAATATTCTATTTGACCATAATCTGATTTGTGTTCTGGAGTTCCGCGTAAATAATATGGTTCATTAACAGCTTTTGCTAATGTAAATTTTATATTTTTTATAATCTCTTCAGTATGAAGAATATCATATTCATACCCTTTGATTATTCTCAAAATTTCTTTTGGAAGATTTTTTTGTGACATATTATAAATATTTTATTAAAATTTTTAGATTATATTTTAATTTTATAATCATAGTCATTTATTATCAAAATATATATACTTTTTGATA
>CEOK01380992.1_pt1 | contig 10055 bp, 9 predicted proteins | sample 427001 | NCBI WGS metagenome assembly CEOK01 (sample SAMEA2591108, study PRJEB7988) | marine metagenome | isolation source: saline water (ENVO:00002010), including | reverse complement strand
TTTATGACTGCATGTTCTTACTCCTCTCCCTATAATTTGTTCTAAACGATTAAGATTATACCACGGTTCCATTATATGTATTTGACGAATGTTCTTAAGATCGATACCTTCTGAACCGGCTTCACTTATGATTATAACCTTTATTTTTTCGCCATTTATATTTTCATCACCTGTTGCTATTTTAATTTCTTGTAAATTATTTGGAGACAAATTTATGTCTCCTGTTATCATTGAATAAGAACCGATATTTGGTTTATCATTATTAGCAAAAAGATTGCTTCTACCAACACGATTATATCCTGATTCTTCCAATGCTAACGCCAAAGGGACGCAACCACCATCTATAAACTGAGAATATATTAATATAATACCTTCAGATTGTTTTACTGATTCTACAATAGAATAAATTTTATGACTGTATCTTTGTATGTTTTCTGATTCAAAAATTCTACCATATTCTTTTAATATATTCTCTTTATATTTATACGATGTTTTTGATTTAGTAGAAGATATTATTCTGTTTAGACCTTTTTTTCCAATCAATGTATCATACGGTGGAGAATCCATTTCATCAAACTTTTTAGATGGGTACGCAATATTTAAACACTGTAATGGTGATCCTAATAGTTGATACCCAATACCTTTTTTACTTTTTTGGATAACATCTATATTTTGTTCTAATATATATTCATAAACCCTTTCTTGGTACTCTTGCATAGTGTTAACAAATAAATCTAAAAATTCGATGGGCTGAATAAGAGATTTTCCATTAAGTTGGTTTTCTGGATTTACATATGTTTCCATCGTATTGGTTTGCGAAAACATTTTAGGATATATTCTAAATGGATAAGTATACGGATTGTCTCCTCTAAGATATGATATATAGCCTCTTGATTTTTGTATGAGTATTTCCTTTCCTTGCGGAAGTAAATTACCATCAGAATCAAATATATCGCTTGGATTTATACTTGAACGTCCATCATTTTTATTAAATATATTCAATAACCATACTATTTCTTCTGGATTGTTAAACATAGGTGTAGCAGATAATGCTAGTAATTTTAAATTTTCAGCATGTTCAACAAGTTTTAATATGTTTTGAGTTGTTTTTTTTTCGGGTATATCCTTTGTTGTTTTAATATTATGAATTTCATCTATAACAACTAACCTATTCGAAAACTCCCTTTTAATATTTTTTACTTGCTCTTCTTCACTTAGCATTTTTCTTCCTGTACCACCTTCATTTTCTTTAGAAATAATTCTGTAAATATAATTTGAAAATTGCTCTGGGCCCATAAAGAGATAATTACGATTTATTATTCTCTTTATTAATATCTCTATTTTTTGTATTGTTAAACCTTTCATATTCATTGGATTTATCTCCTTCAAAAACTTATTACCTGTACAACTTTCTATATTCCATATTCCATCAGTTTCTACTAATTGCCTTTTATCGAACAACTGAAGCTTAAAGTTTTCTTGAACATTCGGTGAAGCGACTATAATTATTCTTTTATTTATTCCCATCTGTTTCATATAATCTCTCATTTCCTCTGAAATAGAAATTCCTGAACAAGTTTTTCCCGTTCCTAAACCATGATAAAGAAACAACCCATTATAAGGGGTTTGAGAAGATAAAAAATTCTTTACAAATTGCTGATGTGGTAATATTTCAAAATGAGATTTCTCACCACATAACAAATTTGATCTTTCTTCAACATCATATATTGTATTATCACTTTTAAGGTCATTAAATTCCTTCTTATTTATTAATTTACTATTAAATAATTCATCATCAAGGTGCGGATATAAAATGTTTACTTTATTTTCCTCGAATGATTTTTTATTCAAATCTTCCAATTTGTGAATAAGAGCATTATTAGAAACTTTATTTATCATTTCAATCAACTTTTCCGGTGCTATGTCTTGTTCCTCTCGAGGCTCGGGTTTTAATCTAATTCTTTTTTTTTTCTCACATTTACCTGTTCTTTTATTCATTCTTGTTCCATTTTTACAACGTTTACGTTTTTGTTTAGGACTTAACGTCATTAATATTTGGAGAGAAAAAGTTTAAAGTTTTTATTATATTATTTGTTATTTTTAAACATTCACGTTTTGATTTGTGATAATTTCTTATCTTTTTTAATGATTCACTATAAGTGTATAATGATACGTTATTAACTTCTTCTTTTTGAAAATTAGTTAGATTTATATTTGATGCATCAATATATCCTATGTAATACTTGTGTTTATAATAATTTAAATTTGTTCCTATATAAATCTCCTCGAGTGGGTTTATGTTAAAAAGTATTTTTAGATATTTACTATTGATGCCTGTCTCCTCTTGAAATTCTCTTAATGCACAATCTAGATCCTTTTCTTGATATTCCTTTCGCCCTTTTGGAAACTCCCATTCAGTTTCATCCCAATATGTATCCCTACTTTTTAATGTTTTAAATAACAATTCTTTATTAGTGTTAAATATTTGTTCGCTATTAGAATCTACATTTTTTTTCCACATATATTTCCATATATCATGAAATGAATTATTTAAAATAATTTTAACTTCATTTTGTGTTAGGATTTCTGTAATATTTTTAAATGCTATATGAATGTTTTTTTTATCATAATTTCCTTTAACTATATCACAAAAACCTACAGTATTTTTTTTATTTATTAAAATGTATTTTACTTCGTTATTAATGAATGTGAAAGCTATAATACCATAACTTATTATAGGGTGTTTTATGTTAAATAAAACATTGTTTAATCTAATTTTCATTGTGTATTATTATTTATGTGTTTCTATATCAATTATATATGAAATACAACTACTCAAATTTTCGTGAATATTTTTGGAATACTATTTATCTTTTTACTAAATCATATCCTATTCATAATCCATCGAAATTAATGAAAAAAAAATATTATATTTTATTTTCAAGCATTAGTCAATTTATACCAAATGAAAAAATAAAACATGAATTAGAAACTTTAATTACTAAATATCCTATTACACCTTATTTAGACACTAGATTAAATCTTACTAATTGGGTTCACTTTATTAATAACAAAATAGACATTAAATATGGTTATAAAGCAATTCATTTAAAAGAACGACAGAAAAATCTTAATATTATTTTTTTTCCACCAATAAAAAAAACATTTAAGAAAAAATTATCAATCGATCGTAAAAATATTATTCATATTTTAATAATGCTTTTAACTATTTATATTGTCTATTCATTTATATAATATGAAATTCGAAATATTTCTATTTGTTATTTGTGCAGGTCTTATATATAATACCTATCACGACAATAAATATATTAAAATTATTAAAGGATGGAAAAAATACTTAAACATGGCGGGAATAGCATTTATTGGTATATCTATATATTTGTATGTTAAGAAAGATCCAAGTGGTTCATATGATATGTTTAGTCGTGCTGGAAAACTTATGAGCCATATGCCTGTCGATAAAAATTCAATAACGATGGCGCAAATGATGATGAATTCTCAACAACCTAAACCACACCAGAGACAAGTAAATCCACATACTAATCAAAAAAATAAAAGATGTGTAAGTGAAACAAAAAAAAAATACGTAGCATCTTCTCAGGATTGGAAATGTAAAAATTGTTTAAATAAATTAGAAGCGACCTTTGAGGTTGATCATGTTGTTGAATTACAAGATGGTGGAACAAATGATATTAGTAATTTAGTTGCTCTTTGTAGAAACTGTCATGGAAAAAAGGGAATGTTTAGAAAAATATTAAACTAAGCATAATATATGGCTAAAATACCAAAACATTTCAAATCATTATCCTTGATTGTATCATTTATTTCTGTTATAATTGTCATCTTTATTGGTTTAAAAAAATTACAGGATGAAATTAAAGTATCAAATAAAGGTAAAACATACGAATTAGATAGTATAAAATGGAGTGAAGACCCATTAGTTGGGTTTCAACCGCAATTTATTGAAGAATATTTAAATGAAGAACAAAAAAATAAAGTAAAAGATTTAATTTATGATTTAAATAAAGTGAAGGAAAACGGTGAAAGTGAAACAGTTCAAAAGATACAACAAAACATTATTTTAAAAATACATGAATTTATTTCTAATGGTAATAGACTTGAAAAGGAAGTAAACAACATGAGAGATATTGGTAAAATTAATTTTAAAAAATATTGGTTTATGGAAGATACTGCTTATAAATTAAATTCTAAAGAAATATCCCAAAGCGCCGAATCATTAGAAAAACTCGAAAATTATGATATTAGTATTGACGATGGTAGAGCTAACGCTAGATATATAAATTTTCAAAACAACGAAGAACAAGTTAAAGAAGGAAAAAAATTTTATAATGCAGCCAGAATAGGTTGGATCGATACAGAACGACCACGATCTGCAGAATACAAAGTATTATCTGGTGGAGTACTGGCCGGGAAACGGAGGAGGGGTGCAACGGTACCATCTCGGATGATATCAGCGACGCTCTCTGGTCCACCAGTTGATAGGACAGTTGCTGGACCCGTTCTTACAGCTCCTGGTATCTCAAGAGGTGGTAAAGTAAAGGTTTATATTCCAACAAAAAATGATAATTATTTAAAACAGGATGGTCATCATAATAGATTACTACCCAATAGAACAAATTTGTATTTAAAAAATACAGAAAATTGGGAAGATCAAACCAGAACCGACTATGATTTTAAAATGATAAACAAAAAACCAGATATTGATCATTATTATTATTCCCGTAATGATGATGTACCAATAGGTGGCGAGACAGCGAGACCCACATCTCCTTCCCGTGCAACACTTTTAACAGGAAGTGATCGCCGTGGGGATAATGATCAAAAAATTCCGCTTGAATATAACGATACTGTTAAAAACAGGATTTATATAAAAACTAATGTACATTCTGATACATCTCAAAAAATTTATGATGTAATAAATGAAATAAATAAATATTCTAATATTTCATTCACTGACGATGAAATAAAAAATATGTATAATTTATTGTATTCTGATTTAAGAAATTCCAATAAGCATAATGGACAATACCTAGATAATATACCCTATCCACCTTGGTTGGAAACAATCGACAAGTATCAAAGATATAGATACACCAGAGAATATAATCAAGATCCATATTTTAGAATATTACAAAAATGGAATGGTATTGATGATTCATTAAAAAAATTTCCTTTTAAACCTAGTTCTGTTGAAGTAGGAGAAGGAGCTTTAAATATATTTCCTAATTTAAACAAAAATAATACTAATAAAAATATTCATTATACATTAAACAAATCAGATAAAAAAATGTTTAAATATTTTGGTTTTTTTTCAAGATTCCAATCTTATAGATAAAAATCCAATATGGCCTTTGTTAAATCAAAGAGAGAAATTACATAAATCAAAAGGACCTATATTAACTAAAAATAATGGTTCCTTCGAATTAGATAATTTAACATCTGATATTATAACTAAAAATATTAAATCAGGTATTTTGATGACTGTACTTTCATTGGTTAGTAAAAAAAAAAGACTAGTTATTGGAGGCATTATTATTTATGTTATTTTAACATTATATCTTCTATATTTCATACATAAAAAATCAAAAACTAAGAAAAAATATGATGATACTGGTATGCTTATATCAAATACAGATGAAGAAAAAAGGAAAAAAAAGAAAATATCAAAAATAAAAAAAATACTACTAATTGTATTACCAATTACCTACTATTTTATTTCACTTATAATGATTGTTAGTTTTTCACGTTTCAAATATGGTAAATTAAAGGAAATTACACCACAAATAAGATTACAAAAGATATTAGAAAATGCAGAAACAAATATGGGAGATTATCTCTACACAACTCCTCACGTAAACCTATTAAAGAAAATAATAAGTGAACGAGATAAATCAAATATGCCTGCTATGAGTGCTAAGGCTTACTTAGTGTCTGGTGTTTTAATATTTGTTTTAAGTGTCATAATATATTTCCTTATAAAATATATTAAAAAATATCCATTAGAAAGTAAACTGTCATTGTTTATTATTTTAGTATTAGGTATAACATATGGTATAGTTTACATATTTACAAGATACAAAGAAGTAATATATTTATTTTCACCATCAGGAACTTCACTTTTTGGAACAGGTAATAAGGTTCACATGCTTATCATGACGTGTATATTATTGTTTTTAACATTTATATATATAGTATTAGTAGATAAAAAACTATTTGGTCGTAAGTTTAAATTACAGATTGATACAAATGGTCAGACAATTATTAGAGACAAACGAGATATACAAAATACTTATTCACAGACAATAAACGATAATACTGATTCTAATTCATTCGCTATTTCGTCATGGTTTTATTTTAATGTAGGAGAAGACAGTAAACTCGAATATATTCCAGTATTAAATTTAAAAAATAAATTATACTTATCTTTTAACAATTCTAATTCATCTATTAAAATTTTAGCACTTTCAAATGATACGGGTTTGTATCAACAAATATATCAAGGTTCTATAAAAACACAAGTTTGGAATAATTTCTTAATAAATTACAATGGCTCCCATATAGATGTTTTTGTGAATTCTGAATTTGTAGGAACTTTAGGTATTTCATTGAAAGATTCAAATTCAAATACAATTAATATCGGCAGTGGCATAAAACCACCGTCAGAACAATCAGAAAATACATGCCTAAATAAAGATAGTGTAAACGGTGGTATGGCGCAAGTTGTTTACTATAGTAATATATTAAATATTGATGAAATTAAGAGAAATTATTTGATATTTAAAAATACCTTATAATATATATAATGGACTACAAAAATATTATTGGAGGTGTTATACTAATTTTATTATTGTATTTAGTTTATAAATATGTTTTTAATAAAAGTTTTAATAGTTTAATTAAAATTACGGATGCTAGAAAAGGAAATGATTCTGTAGATCTTAAAAATACTATAAGTAAAAATTGTGCATATTCAATATGGTTGATAGTTAATGACTGGAGCTCACCTCCTGCTACTGTGGGTGGCGACTATTCGAAAGGGATGAATATCGAACAAGATAACAGTAGTTATAATATTATAACAACATTTGATACTAATAAAAAACCTGTTATGAAAGTAGAACTTGATAGTAAAGCAAATTTAACTATATCATTATCCAATGAACAATATCCGATTAAAATAAATGATTTTCCCATACAAGCATGGACAAATCTTATTATTTCCTTCCAAACACTAACTTTAGATATTTATATAGATGGAAAATTAGTTAGAAGTGTAGCGTTGGCTTTTACAAATCCCCAGAATCAAGATTCTAAAAATGTAAAAGTTGGAGGAAGTACAACTGATGCCTTAGTCTCCATGAATGATGGAGGTTTTCAAGGATATTTAAGCACATTTCGGTTTTTTTCAAGTAATCTTACACCGAAGGATGCGTGGAATATATACACAAAAGGATATATGAGTCAATCAACTTCCGGAAATTTAGGAAAATATAGCTTAAGATTAAGTATATTAGATAATAATAATACAATTAATAGCATAAAAATATAGTATAAATATATATGAAACAAATCATTTTAATAATTTTAGTTGTAATAATTGTTTATTTTTTAATTAAGGCATTATTTAGTAAAAATAAGTTATTATCCATCGGCTCGGCAATAAGTGCTAAGTCAATAGATAAGAGAAAAATTAAAACATCTACAGATAATTACTATTTTTCATTTTGGTACAATATCAATGACTTCCATCCTGATACAACTTTACTTGAATGGGTAGGAAATACACCAAAAGGAGGTGTAAAACCAAATAAAAAAACAGAATGTTCAGGTGCGAGTGATACTAAATTATCATTAAAACTAAATGGAAAAACTGCTGAATTAAAAGTAACTACTGATTCAAAAATGAATAATCCCCATTCTATACCTGATATACCATTAGGAGGATGGAATAATATTATTGTTTCTGCTAGTAACAATTACATAGACGTTTATATAAATGGTGAATTATATGATACATTACCAGGTCAATTGGAGCACACAAAAGGTTGTAGATTAAGAATTGGACCATATCATGGACATTATGGTAATATTAAATTTGATAAAATATCTTTATCAATGAATGATGTTAGAAAAATATATTATGAAGGTTTAGGTCAAAATCCTATAAAAAAACTGGCGAATAGATATAGATTAGAATTATCGATAAATGATTCTCCTTATGAAAAAAATATACAACTATAGTATATATAATGAGTGAAATAAAAAATTTTAAAAAATCATCATTTGTAAAAAAATATTTATTAGCCGATAGTTTAGTTTCTAAATTAATTTTTCTTATTTTAGTAGCAGTTATATTTGTCTTGTTATTAAGGGTAGCAACAAGTGTTATTGGTTATTTATTTGGTCCTAAAAATAAACCTTATATTGTTAAAGGATTACAAGAAGGAAACATTAGAAGATTATATTCACAAGATCCAAATAAAAGTAATTCAATTTCAATTTTGAGATCTAAAAATCAAGAAAGCGGAATTGAATTCACGTATAGCGTTTGGTTAAATGTGAATTATAAACAACCAAATAATACTACATATTACAATCATGTATTTAGTAAAGGAAGTACAGAACAAATGAACATTGACATGAATGGAATATATTATCCCAACAATGCTCCTGGTATGTATTTAGATATGACTAGCAGTGATAATAACTTGGTTATTATTATGAATACTATGTCTGGAACTGATGAAAGAATCGTTATTAACAGAATACCTTTACAAAAATGGTTATGTGTTGTATTAAGGGTGAAGGGTAAAATATTAGATGTTTATATTAATGGAATCATTACGAAGAGACAAATTCTCAATGACGTTCCGAAACAAAATTATGAAGATATTATTGTAGCAGGTGGGCAGTTAAATGGGTTTAATGGTCAATTATCGTCTCTAAGATATTATAATTATGCATTAAGTATCAATGAAATTAATAGTATTTTAAGGAAAGGACCTAACTTGAAAGCTGATATCAAGACAGCGCTTAGTTCAAGACCACCTTATTTATCCACTGATTGGTATTTTTACAATGATAAAATTTAATATTATAAATATATAATATGAGTTTACATAAATATTTAAATTACCATAAAAGGGATTTAATAAGTTTAGATAAATTATTAAGAAATCATGTTAGCAAAAAAAATAGTGAAAAATATGATTCCTTAAAAAACATTTTAATATTGTCGAATGATCAGGTTAAAGGAATAAATTTTAAAGGAGACAAATCACTATATAATTTAATACCTTTTAATGTAGATAAAATAACATCACATACATATAATTATTACAAAAAGGAAACTAAAAGACTAAATAAAGTGTTAAATATTATTGATGATACTATTAAGATCATAAAAAAATGGGAAAAAGAAAATAAAACATCCTTACCTGAAACAAAATCACCTCTAAGTCCTTTGTTATAAAGTAAATCAATAATTGCATTTGTATTCATAGCATTTACTACATCACCATTGAGACAAGCATCTATAAGCGAATTTAAATAAATCATTGGTTTTATTAATCTTCTATCAATTTTATTTCCATTTTTAAGTTTTCCTGTAATCATAGTTTCTCTCAAAAATCTAGTCATTTTTTGTCCGGCTTCACTAATAAAGAAGGACATAAAGAATGTGTTGAACCAACAATTGCTTAGATATTGCTTTGGTCCTATTATTTTGTCACAATCAACTTTTCTTGCAGATTTAAAATTATGTAATAATATTTTTTTCAGTTCTGGGCTATTGTATACGAAACATTTATCGGGTTCAGAACCCTTTCCTTTAACATATATTTTTGTTTGGTGTCCAATTCCCCCACTACACATTTTGCTGATTTTTTGTCTGTATTGCTTATCTGATTTAAATGCTAAAAATGGTTTCACTTCATAAGGCGATTGTTCTCTTACTGTTTCTAACAATTTATTAATAGTTGGTGTTCTAATTTCAACAGTTTTAGATTTAACTG
>CEOK01045028.1_pt1 | contig 10056 bp, 4 predicted proteins | sample 427001 | NCBI WGS metagenome assembly CEOK01 (sample SAMEA2591108, study PRJEB7988) | marine metagenome | isolation source: saline water (ENVO:00002010), including | reverse complement strand
CGACAACGGTGGTGACACAGGCGACAACGGTGGTGACACAGGAGGAAATCCATTAGATTCAGTTGTTGATCCAGGAGACACAGGTATTGTATTCTCTGGAGCATTTGGTGGATCAGAAAGAGCATTCAGCACTTATTATGTTGCAACAGGCTCAGAAACTTGGGCAGGTTTCGCAAATGAAGATACTAGCTTTTATCCTATGTCATTCCCGAATGGAGGAACCATTACCTTCACAGGGGAATCTGATGTACCTGTTGATGTTAATTTCAAATTTGAATACAATCCGCATCCAGACTCAGAGCCAAGTTTTTCAACAGCTAATGTAACAGTGGATGGAGCAGCAACTGAGTATACAGTTGAGATTCCTGCTCAAGACGAGTTCAATACATACAGTTCATTCCTGTTGTATGTACTGACACTTGATCAAGCAGTTACTATTACAAATGTAACAGTGAATGGTAGTGTTGATGTTGTGATTGAAGAACCAGAACCTCAAGGAGGACCTATTCCAAATCCAAACTTTGACGATTTACAAAATTGGTATGTTGACATTTGGGATCCTAGTTTTGCTTCCATCACACATGATACCGGAGAAGGTTCAGACGGAGAATCAGGTTTCGTAGTGATCGAATCAGATGTGGATAACTTTGTTGATGACGCTATTCTTATCGCCAACTCTGGTGACGCGATTTCTGTGGATGCTCTAGGTTTGACCCCAGGAAGTGAGTATAGCGTAAGTGTTGATATGAAGTTAATTAGTGGTACTGATTTAGGATTTGTTGTCTTAGATTACTATTCTGCTGATGATCTGAACACACCAATCTCAACTTATCCATCAGATGTTGATGCTTTCTCATTGGATTTGATTGGGGATGGTTCAACATGGGAAACCTATACTCAAACATTTACAGTTCCACAGGATGCTGAATTTGCTAGAGTTTATCTATTCAGTGCTCCAGGTTCAGTAGTTGCTTTTGATACTGTGAACTTACAATCAGATAATGTGGATACAGGGCCTGTACTTGAAGATTTAGGTACTTCTGCTGATCTTCAAGGTGATTGGTATGTAACATATATGGGTGTTGGACCTACTATTGGCGATGGCTCATGGTGGAATATTGATGCTACCGGTTTAGAAAGTCTCAGACCTGCATTTGCGGACGATATCTACAGATTTAATGCTGATGCAAGCTTTGAAAATATTCTTGGCTCAGAGACTTGGATTGAGGAATGGCAAGATGGAGTAGCTGAAGGTCTGCGTGCACCAGTAGCTCCTTTTGATGGTTCTTCAACTGGTACATGGGCATTTGATGGCGATGCTAGAACCATCACGATCACTGGCTCAGGATCATGGATCGCATTACCAAAAGCGGTCACAGGTGATGAAATTAGTGATGCAGCAGATTCACCAGAGTCTAGAACTTACACAGTCACCAGACTTAATGCTGAAGAAGTCATAGTTGATATACCAACAGCATCTGGTTTCTGGAGATTCATTCTAGGTCGTGAAATTGCCACTGCACCACCAGCTGTAGCAATCGATTTTACAGGCCAAACTAGTGCACTAGTTTGGAGTGCATTCGACGGTACAGTACTTGATGGCACTACCTTTGAATATCCTGACGGCGCACAAGATTGGGCAGGATTTGAAAACACAAATGGTAATACATTCTCATTTGCTGAAGGTGGAACGATTACTTTTACCGCTTCATCTAATGGAGACACCGGAAATGGTGTAACCTTTACATTTGAAAATGATGCATACCCAGCAAATGTACCTTTCTTCGTGACAGATGCAGTAACTGTTACTGGAGCTGAAGAGCAGTCTTATAGTGTATCAATTCCAGCTCAAGATCCTGATCAAGGTTACAGATCTGTCTTATTAAAACTCACTACTCGTGGAGGTGATACCTTAAATATCAGTGATGTATCCATTGATATCACTGGGTTCGTGCCAGACACTAGTGGCGACAACGGTGGAGACACAGGCGACAACGGTGGAGACACAGGCGACAACGGTGGTGACACTGGCGACAACGGTGGTGACACTGGACCAGCACCTGTATTAGGCACAGCAGAAGATCTTATAGGAGATTGGTATGTTACAAACCTCGGAGTAGGACCTACAATTGGTGATACCAGTTGGTGGAACTTTGATTCAGATGCTATAGCGTTACAGCGTCCAACTTATGGAGACGATGCTTATTTCTTTGATTTTGATGGAAGTTTTGTGAATATATTAAGTTCTGAGACATGGGTAGAAGCATGGCAAGATGGTGAAGCAGATGGAAGTCGTGCTCCAGTAGCACCACATGATGGATCAGCTCCTGCAACATGGTCATTCGATGCCAGTGCAGCTACAATAACAATTGATGGAGTTGGAGCATTCATCGGTTTACCTAAAGCCATCACAGGTGATGAATTAGCTGTTGGTTCAGATGTGCCTCAGACAAGAGTCTACGATATTACTGTCCTTTCTGCTACTGAACTAAATCTGAATATTGCAACAGCAACAGGTGGATTTTGGCAGTTTGAATTAAGCCGTAGTCCAGCAGAAGCCCCAGCCCCTGATGTGATTGATGTAACTGGTCAAACATCTGATTTAACATGGGGAGCTTTTGATGGAGCAATTTTAGATGGTACAACCTTTGAATACCCTGATGGTGCACAACCATGGGCAGGATTTGAAATCACCAATGGTGATTCATTCTCATTCCCCGAGGGTGGCACAATCACATTCACTGCATCTGCTAATGGTGCAGGAAATGGTGTGACCTTCACATTTGAGAATGACGCATACCCTAATAATAATCCAAACTTTACAACAGAAGCGGTGACTGTCACTGGTGCGGAAACGACTTACGCTTTCAATATTCCAGCTCAAGATCCAGCTCAAGGTTACAGATCAGTATTACTCAAATTAACTGATCAAGGAACAGAAACATTAAATATCAGCGATGTGATCATTACTGCGACTGGTGATGTGCCTCATGTACCAAGTCAAACAAGCGATCCAGACCCAGTTGAGACCGTAGATCCAGCTGGTACTGTATTTGATTTCACTGGAATCTTTGGTTCTGCAGCATCTAAAGATGGAAACACTTACACAATGGCAAGTACTGGTGAAGTATGGTCTGGCTTCTCAAATGAAGATACTAGTGTTTATCCATTAGGATTTCCAAATGGGGGAACAATTACTTTCACTGGAGAATCAGCAGCAGCAGTAGAAATTTATTTTAAGTTTGAAAAAGCAGCATATCCAGACTCAGAGCCAAGTTTTTCAACAGCTAATGTAACAGTGGATGGAGCAGCAACTGAGTATACAGTTGAGATTCCAGCACAAGATGCGGCGAATACATACAGTTCATTCTTATTGTATGTAGTCACTCAGGATCAACCTGTGACTTTATCAAATATTCAAATTACTTTAAATTAATCTGATATTTCGTTATTCATTTTATCAAAGTGGTGCTCGATTGAGTGCCACTTTTTTTGTATCACTACTTTAAAGTTTGGTGTTATCAAGCATTAGATCGATTTCAAATGCGATCTCCTAACATTATCGAATTTGATCCTTAGAAACGGTGTCAAAATGGTCACATTTAAATAGAATTATTATAGGCTATTTAAGTTAGCTATTTGATTTAACTATTTGTGAATGATTAACTTGTCGTCAAATGGATAATTTGCTTCTAATTGGAAGTCACTATAGTATTGTATTATTTATTCGTGGATCCGTTAACTGTATGATTATGCTATTAAAATGTATAGTCGTTCATTTTAAAACTGGCACTGTTTAGTCTGCTTCTTGATATGTGCCTGAGAAACACTTGTAGTCGATTGGATAAAAAAAGGCGATGCGTTTGGAACACATCGCCTTTCAAAGTCTATTAAAACTGATTTACTGAAGTACTAACTTAGGTTGTCTAGATTCAAAGAATATTCCCCAATGTTTTTCTGATGTATTAGGATCGCCCATATCGGTTTCAGGATCCATTCCTTTCCAAGGTTCATCAAAGGCTTCAAAGATGAAAACAGGCACATTATTGCTCTGAGACCATGTTTTAAGTGTATTATAATACTCGGCTTGGTATTGCTCGCTAGCATGCCCTTCTGGCCTATTTGAGGCTGTTGTAGGCCATCCTGCCTCCATGATCACTATCTTTGCATCTGGAAGTGCATTTTTAACTTCATTAAAGAGTTGTATTGAATACTCACAGTTAGGATCGTCTTTTTTCCAATGATTGAATGGGTGAATATGGATACCAATGAAATCAAGTTCTTTTGCTACTCTAGCTCCATCATCTTTCCACCAACCATAGTCATCTGCAACTGTTACCATTTGTGAGACTTTCGATTTAACTTTTTTTATGTAAGAAAGGAGTGATGCTTCAGGTACGGTATGATCGTGCCAAAATATTTGTGTTTCATTGCCAATACTGACAGCAGTAATGATATCTGCATACTTGCGGCATAGTTTTATAGCCTTGTTCACTTCTGCCTTATTCTTCTTAATATTTGCTTTAAGCTTTTTTTCAGGAATGGGTTCATGCAGCCAACTACAACGCTCATGATTGCTAATTTCTGCATCAAGCCAAGCGCCGAGTACAACTTTAATGGGTAAGTTATTATCTCGAATGACATCGAGTACCATTTCTGAGTTTTCTCCAGAATCATAGAGACGGATTAGTTTGAAGTCGTATTCCAAAAGAATCTGTAAGTCTTCTAAAGTTTGCTCATAGGTAGGATTTTTAGCTCCAAATCCACGATCTGGATGCTGACCTTTTCTAAAACCAGAATAGGCAACAGCCCATTGCTCGTCAAAGACTAGGTTTGATTCAGACATTGGCAGTGCATACAAAGTGCAACTTATTATGAGGGACGATAATAGTATATGTATCATTACAATATAGTTTTTTAAGATTAATGTGACAAAAATAGTAAATTTTAGTCTATTTTTATAATATCAACCTTAAAGAAATAGATTTTTGAAGTACTATCGATTCCTAAATTAATTTTTTCTTGGTTATTGAAAATAGTTATCTGCTTTTCTCCGTCTCCAGAGAGTGTTTTCCATTCTGTCCAAGTGTTTAAGTCAGAACTGACGAGTATATTGTAATTTCTTCCGAAATTAGAGTCATATTCTAATTGGAAGGTCTCTTGATCGATGACAAAATTTTGGATTTTAAAATGTGCCGATGCGTTGTTTGGATCTGTTCCAGCAACCCATTCGAAATAATCATTTGATCCATCCCCATCAGAATCTGTGTTATTTAGATCGGTTCCGTTTTGTGCTTCAGCATAATTATTGAGCCCATCACTATCATTATCATTATAGTCATTATAGACACTTATGGTGAACGTCTTATTGTCATCCATTAGGATTGATTTTGACAGCCAAGAAAAGTCCCCAAGGACATATCCGGGTTGAGGCGTGGCTTCTATAGAAACACTTGATCCAGATGGATAAGTCGTGTGATTTGGTATCTTGATAACGGACAATTTGCTAGAGTCATAGGTTAGGTCTAAGGTATAGTCAGCTATATTAGGGTCAGTACCATTAGTAATTTCATCACCATCATTAAGCCCGTCATTATCAGAGTCAGGGTCATTAGGATCGGTTCTGTTTTGTACTTCAGCATAATTATTAAGGCCATCACTATCACTATCACTATAATCATTATAGACACTTATGGTGTACGTCTTATTGTCATCCATTAGGATTGATTTTGACAGCCAAGAGGAATCTCCAAGGACATATCCAGGCAGAGGGGTGGCTTCTACTTGTACAATTTCATTTTCGTAGTAAGCGGTTTTACTTGGAAACTTATTAATCGCGACTTTTAGAGGATCGTAGTTGATAGTCAGTTGATAGATGTCTTCGAGTGGCGCTTCTTCAAAGGTTTCAATAGTGACGTTGGATATCTCAAGTGCCTGACTGCCACTCGTTCTATTCGTTAATTTTAGTAGAAATGATTTAAATACTTGGTTCGCATTTTGAGCGGGTATGTCTACAGAGTAGCTAGCAGTTGTAGTACTATTGACCGTTACTGGACTTGTCGTGAACTGTGGAGTGTTATCAGGGTATCGATCATTTTCAAAAGTGAAGGTGATTCCATTTTGAGAGAGACCGCCTATGGTTCGTGCGTTAAAAGTGATTCGTCCACCATGAGGGAATGCGAATACATCTCCATTAATATTTTGAAATCCAGCCCAAGATTCAGCCCAATCTGGATAAGAAAAGTTTGATCCGTTTAACTGAGCACCATCGTATTGTGACCATTGAATCGCTTGGGTTTGCCCTGTCGTACTAGCACCCTCTAAGCTTGAGATTGAGTAGTCAACATTTCGAACGAGCATTTCAGCGTGATCAAAGGCTGAAGGAACTGGATTATTGATGCCAGGGTAGTTGCCACCTATTGCTATATTCATAATGAAGATATAATTTTTGGGGCTATTTTGGTTGAAGGTTTGAGGGTTTCGATTTGTTACTGGCCACCAAAATTCTTGATTGTTGTCATTCATTGTGATTCTGGAACCTGAGATGAGGACGTCATTGAAAAACATTTCAATTTTATTTGTGTTAATACCATCATCATAACGATAGATATCGACTCTCCATTTGTTGAAATTATTGTAGAGTGCTTCATAGTGGTAAGTGTTGAAGCTGTTGTATCGTTGATTACCGCTTTCAATATAATCCCAATCATTCCAATGGTAGGCAGAACTAAATGCGGTTGTGCCAGTACTTCTTGTAGGCGACCATTCCATTGCATCAATTTCACCACAGTAGGGCCATCCAATATTTCCATCGAAGACTTCTCTGCCCATGATCCATAGTGCTGGCCAAATAGGGGTGTTTGAAACGAAGTTTCCGTTTATGTCTTCAGGGCGAGGGAGTTTCGCTTCAAATTCGACACTTAATTTTTCTCCGGATTGCAATGCTATGTTTGTAGGGCTTGAATTGAGTCGTGAAGACTTATATTGATTGATATTGTTTCTAGCTATTTTTAATACTAAGTCACCGTCATCATTAATGCGTGCGAATCCCTTGAGATAGTCTTGTATCTCATTGTTTGCTGGATTATCGACCACTTCTTCCGTCCATTGGATACCATCAAAAGATCCATCAAATAGTTCTATGTCTACTGTTGAATTATTAATGAGGTCATAACCTTGAACTCCAAATGAGTCGATCTTAATTTGATCGCTTGATCCCATTTTGATTTCGTATCGAAAGTAGGTCATGGCTTCATTGGGTCCTACTGTAAGGATATTTTGTCCTAATGTCAGTGATTGAGGGCCTGGGCTATACCAAAATTCATTGCGATTATTTGGGTTCCACATAGTTAATTCTGCTTGTGGATTGCCACTGATTTCAGTGACATTAATAATTAATGTCGCAACGCCACCTGCTTGCAAATTAGAAGTAGGCATGTGACTGTAAACTTTTTTCCCATTATTTATTGAAGACACGCTAAAGACCGTATTTGAGCTCGCATTGCTATACGTTAAATCAATACTGCTTTGTCCATAGCCGATTGTTATTAAACTCATGAAAATGAGTGTGCTAACAATCCATTGATTTAATACTGTTTGGGGCTTCATTGGTTTAGAGGTAAAATCACGTAAAACTCTTTACCCATATTTTAATCAAGTATAAAGTTTTAGCAATTCATATGTGCATAAATCACTTTATATAAGCAATCCAAATCATCAAGAGTATTTAAATGTAGTCAGCAATAATTTAATTTGAAACAATTGTCAGTTTGTTATTTTCTTTCAAAACATGTGCGTACAATTATACACAACGGCTAAAGATTCAGGAAAAAAACTCGAGTCCTGTGGTTTGCATTCATTCCATGGTTTGGGTTCAGTTTCGGAAGGAGCGGTTAATGTATCCGTTAACCCGAGCGTTCGATTTCAAAAATTTATGGGAATTGGTGGTGCCTTTACGGATGCAAGTGCAATTAATTTTTCAAGACTTTCAGAAAGCAAGCAAGAGGAGTTGCTAACTGCTTATTTTGATCCTGAAAAGGGAAATGCCTATCAGCTGGGGCGTATCCCAATCCATAGCTGCGATTTTTCAACTGAAAGCTATACCTACATAGATGAGGGCGATGCGGAGCTAAAAACCTTTTCAGTGTCAGTCGATCGATCCCATAAAATTCCCTTCATTAAGAAGGCAATAGCGCTTTCGGGTCGGGGGATTGCTCTAATCGCTTCACCCTGGAGTGCTCCTGCTTTTATGAAAACGAATAAGAGCATGCTCCAAGGAGGTAAACTGTTGCCAAAGTATTATGAGTCTTGGGCGCTTTATTATACTAAATTCATCAAAGCGTATCGAGCTGAGGGTATTCCTATTTGGGGTATTACGATTCAGAATGAGCCGGCGGCAGTTCAGAGATGGGAGTCTATGAATTATACGGCTGAAGAAGAGCGCGATTTTTTAAAATATTATCTTGGACCAATCATGCGTAAAGAAGGACTTGAAGCTATTAAAATCATTGTTTGGGATCATAATAGAGATTTAGCCACCCATTGGGGGAATACTATTTTTGAAGATCCCGAATCTTCGCAGTATGCTTGGGGCTTGGGCTTTCATTGGTATGAAACTTGGGCAGGAGGGGATTCTATGCAATGTAATCTTGCTGCCTTAAAGGAATCATACCCAGATAAAGGTTTGATTTTTACAGAGGGCTGTCAGGAAGGCTTCTGTAACGATCGTATGAACGATTGGTCTTATGCCGAGCGATATGGAGAGGCAATGATTCGTGATTTTAATGTCGGTACGGTTGGTTGGTGTGATTGGAATTTATTATTAGACCACAGCGGGGGACCAAATCATGTGGGTAATTTTTGTTTTTCGCCGATTCATGCCGATCTCAATGCAGATGAGTTGATCTATTTGCCGAGTTATTATTACATAGGGCATTTTTCTAGATTCATACCAGTTGGATCAATGCGAGTGAGTTCAACAAGTAATCGTAGCTATATTTTAACGACTTCTTTCATCAGTCCTAACAACGAAGTGATTACCGTTATCATGAATAAAAGTGATGAAAGTGTGAAATGTACTGTAGTGGTTGGTAGTAAACAGCTTCGATTAGTCCTGCCAGCGCGTTCTATTCAAACGCTTATTAATTCAATTTAAATTAATGAACATTCACTTTTCTGAGTTCATAACGACCCAGTTCTCGATTTTGCGATAAAATGATCACCTGTTTCAAGGTATTGGGTAAATACCAAAGGGTAGAAACAAAATGGTCTAGTTGTCCATTTAAAGGTCCTGCAAATTTAACGACTCCACTAAAAGGTGCGGCTTCATCATCTGTATCAATAAGTTGGACAAATTTAGTGTTTTTGGGAGGGAATCGTACCACTTTTTCTCCAAACTTAGCCATAATCGGTTTTGTGCATGAATTAATGACAAGCAAACTTCCACCTGGGAATGACTTAGGAGAGCAATCAATAAATTTGTGTTTTAGAATGTTCTCGTTCTCAGGATCATTTCTTAGAAGTATTAAGGTGTCTTGGGATTGACCAGAAAAATTCATTGAAAGAACGGGGGATACTTCTGCACCATTAAGCGGGTATTTTTCGTAGAGTTTGACCACATTGTTTGTGGGAACTTCAAACTTAGGAGAGGCATGCTTTTTGTTGATCGGTACTTTGATCACTTCGCTAGCTTCGAAATCAAACATTTCTAATTCGCTGTACTGCGCGATATCACTCAATGCTAAAACTCTGAACTCTTTTGCATTAAGCGTGCAGAGCGCGGAAAAAAGAAATAAGATACACAAGCTATATTTTATACTGTTTCGTTTCATAATTATACTTCGTCTTCATTAAGCCATCTAAAGCCTACAATTTCAAATTTTCTACCAAGATTCTCTATGAGTTGATTGGAACTTGTTTCCCAGGGTAGTAGTTTTTCTGAGCTTTTTACAAAATCTATTTTACGCTGCACAATTGCTTCACACCAAGCTTTTGCCACAATTTTATTATCTTTCACAACATCGCCATAGGCTCGGATAGTGAAAGTGTCGGAGCGTG
>CEOK01028203.1_pt1 | contig 10063 bp, 12 predicted proteins | sample 427001 | NCBI WGS metagenome assembly CEOK01 (sample SAMEA2591108, study PRJEB7988) | marine metagenome | isolation source: saline water (ENVO:00002010), including | reverse complement strand
AGAAAAATATGCTAAATACTTAGATTCAAAGATTAAGGAAGATAAACAATATAATATTATGATAGCTCATGCTAATGATCTAGAAAATGGAAAAAAATTACTTAATTGTTTATTAACAAATCATAGCAATATTAAAAAACATTATATATTAGAGCTTGGAGGAGCGTTAGGAGCGCATACAGGGCCAGGTGGTTTAGCGATAGGAATTCAAGAAATATAATGATATTGCAAATAATAATGAATAGTATTCTTAGTTACTTGCTTGGTTCCATATCTGGAAGTATGGTTCTTGGTAAAGTACGTGGTGTTGATATTAGGACAATGGGTAGTGGTAATGCAGGTGGTACTAATGCATTTAGAACAATTGGCCCACTTTTTGCTTTAGGCGTAGTTATGATTGATATTTTAAAAGGAGTAGTATCTGTTAGTTTGATAAGTAACTTTAATTTTTATTCAAATATAGATATTAACCTTATATCATATATGCCAGTATTATGTGGCATTGCAGCTGTACTTGGTCATGTATATCCAATATATTATAATTTTAAAGGCGGTAAAGGAGCTGGTACTCTAATAGGTGTGATTGGTATTCAATTTCCATTAATTATACCATATGCTCTTTTGAGCTGGCTTGTAGTAATTGTTTTAACTGGTTTTGTTGGCTTGGGTACAATGATTTCAGGGGTAGTAATGGTTCTTATAACTTATTTATATTATCCAGGTGGAATTATTACACCATTTGGATTTTTTTCTATTTTAATGGCTTTATTTTTAATTTTCACTCATCGATCTAATATTCATAGAATGATTCAAGGTAAAGAAAATCAGTTCAAAAAAATAATGTTATTTAAAAAATAATGTAAAAAAAAAGCCTTCTAAAAAGAAGGCTTTTTAATTAATAAGAGATTAGAAAATTTATTTTCTACCTCTTGCCATTGGAGCTTTAGACACATCTCCATCTTTGTCTACAAAGTATAACCAACCTTTTTCTCTTGTTACATTTGTATCAGCAACTTTTTTTGCGTTTCCACCTTTATCGCTACCTCTAGCCATTTTAGATGCCCAAACGTTACCATCTTTACCTAGATAGTATAAGTGTCCTTTTTCTTTTTGTACTCCACATTTAGCTACTTTTTCAGCCATGATTTCGTCTCCTTCGTTAAACTACATTTTATTTTAAAAAAAATTTGCTATGAAAAGTATGTATTTCCCTTCACAAAACCAAGTATTTTTTATGTTTTTTTTAAAAAAACACCTCTTTTTTTAAGATTTTTTGCGATTTTTCTCAAAATCTTCCATTATTTTTTTAAAATCTTTAAAATTTTGTGCATTAAAAAAATTTGAAATCTGTTTATTTTCTTTGATTGATATTTTTTCTTTGTTCCCATAGTTATGACCAGGATAAATAATAGTTTCTAATGGAAGTTTTAAAATTATATTATAAATACTATGATATAAATCTTCAATACTACTTTTATGGCTAACTACTCTACCAGTACGACCAACAAAAACAGTATCACCAGTAAATAGTATATTATGTTTTTTATTCCAAAAACACATTGAATCATGAAAGTGACCAGGCGTACTTATGCAGGTTATTTGCTCATTTCCAATAGTTATTTTTTGATTGTTTTTTAAATATGATATAAGTGAATGTTGAAATCCTGTTTTATAATTTATGTATATATCAATTTCTGGATACATATTTACAAAATCTTTTAAATACAGAAAATGATCATGGTGTGAGTGAGTTATAAAAATACTTTTAAATTTTAGATTATTTTTTTTTATTACATCTATTATAGGATTAATATCTACAGAGGGATCAATTAATGATGCAATATTTGTTTCATTACACCAAATGAGATAAGAAAAATTTTTATCATATCCACCTTCAAAGCTTTTAACTATCATCTATTGAATTTAAAATAAGATGCAAAGAAATTAATCATTTTAAAAATTTCTTTTATTTTAAAAAATACACCTCTATTACTAGACATTTCTCTGTGTTCAAATAAAAATGAAATAAGTGTTCTGCTTCTTTTAATTTTTTTAGCAAGCATTGTAGATTCGGTAAATGGAACCATAGAATCATTTGCCCCATGCATTATGAATGTTTTAATATTAATATTTTCTGCCCAGTTTTTTGGTGAAAGATAGTTTAATAAGTCTTTATTTACCTCGATCATTTCTAAAATCATATCTTTAACATTTTGATCAATATTGCCACTAAGTATTTTATCAACTAGTTCATTCTCATCACTAGTAAGATGATTTTTAATCTTTTCTACCTCTTGATCATTATCTTCAATTCTATTTTTTAATAATAGTGTTATTTTTTCTTGATTTAAGTTTGTTTTAATAGTTTTAAAGAAATTATAAAAAATAACAATAGGACCCCATTCATGAGGAGTAATTTTATATAGTTTATTTTTATAATTTATTTCACCAGTTAAGAAAAAATTTAAAGCTGTCTCAATAGAAAAGTAAGTTCCGTATGAGAGGATTGATAATGGTGGATTTTCATTAAATGTTTTTTCAAAGCTTGCTTTAAGTAAATTTGCACCACCATAGCTCATACCAACCACCATTACTTTTCCTTTAACTTTTGGATGTTTTAATAGTTCTTTATAGCAAAATGAAAACCAGTCTACATTTTCTTTTATAATTAATAAGTTTTTTAAATTTGGGATTCTTGGTAGATATACATTGTAACCAACGTTTCGTAATGCATTAGCAAGCATAATCATGCCAGGATGATTTTCAGCATAAGGTGAAGCACCAGGAAATATAAAAACAGACTGACATTCTTTTTTAGATGAATAGAAAACTCTTACAGGAGTTTTTGAATTATCTAACCCATTATAAAATTCATCATTATACTTTATAGTGTTTAAATTCTTATCATTGAATTTAACAAGATTTAAAATATACTTTGTTGATTTATAATATGATTTAAATAGATTAATCATTAAAAATATACAAGAAGGTTTGTAGCCCGTAGGAGAATCGAACTCCTGTTGCATGGATGAAAACCATGAGTCCTAACCACTAGACGAACGGGCCATAACTTATACCAAAATTTAAATAGCTTAATATATGATTAACAATAAATAAATAAAGTATCAACAATTTTAATTAAATTATCATTATTATGAATCAACATATCGAGTCAAAAAATATAGTTTCAGAATTTAACAGTATAATTTCTAGTTTTTCTGATAATTGGAATGGTAATTATAAAGATCTTTCAAGTTTTTTTAATCAATTTAAAATTAGCAGTACAGTTGATATCGATATTATTAATTCTTATAAGTTTGATTGGTCAAATTTACCTGCAAGTGCTTCGATTTTAACTAGGCCTAGAACTATTAAAGAATGTGCTATTATATTAAAGACATGCTTTAAAAGTAAAATTCCAATTACTGTATCTGCTGGAAGAACGAATCTTACAGGCAGTGCAACTCCAGAAGAAGGCTTAATATTATCCACATCCTTATTAACAAAACCTGATATAAAATTAGACACTAAAAATAATTCTGTTTTATCTTCCGTTGGTATACCATTAGAAGAATTAAGAAATAAAATTTTAGAATTATCAAATAATACTCTATTTTACCCCGTAAATCCTACTAGTAGAAATGATGCTTGTGTAGGTGGGACAATAAGCTGTAATGCTTCTGGATTTATTCCTGGAGATAAAGGTGCTACAAGATATTGGGTTAAAGAATTAGAATTTTTATTACCAAACGGAAATTATATATTAGTTAAAAGAAATGAATTTTTTTCCTCAAATTCTCAATTTATAATTAATGATAATGGGAAACAAATTTGTCTACCAATACCAACTTACAATAGACCATTAATAAAAAATGCTAGTGGTCCTTTTTCAAGTAATGGTGAAAATATTGATCTTATTGATTTAATTATTGGCAGTGAAGGTATATTTGGTTTAATAGTATCTTGTAAATTAAACCTTTTGAGCAAACCAAATGACTATTTGAATTTATTTGTTCGATTAGAATCAGAAAATAAAGCGATTAATTTTTATCAATATTTGAATAATTATTTTAATAAAGATATGAGTAAAATTTTTGCACTTGAGTATTTTGGACATAATTGTCAAAACTATATGAATCACAGAGATTTTTTATTTGATGATATAGATCAGGTAGGACTATATATTAAAATACCTATTTATAATAGTACAATTGAAAATAAAAGTTTAGAATGGTTTGAAATACTCAAAAATTTTGATAATCAAATTAAATCAGAAGAAGTGATTGTACTTAATGATAAAAAAAATATGAAATTATTTTTTGAATCAAGACATTCCATTCCTGATAACGCATTAATTAAAACTAGGTCTTTAAATGGAATTAGTATTATTACAGATACTATCGTTCCACCTGAGCATTATAAAAAATATTTAAATCAAGTTCATAATCTTTTAAAGAAAGAAAAAATTGAGTACTTACTATTTGGTCATTTAGGAGATTGTCATTTACATTTTCATTTAATTCCGCAAAAAAAACAAGAAGCAAGAGCACTTGAAATATATAACATGCTCGTAGATTATGCTGCTAATTTAGGCGGTGTTTATTCTGCTGAGCATGGTACTGGTAAGCGTAAACGATTGGATTTTAAAAAATGTTATGGTGATTCAGCTGTTTTAATGATTAAAAATTTAAAGTATAAATTAGATCCATACTTTTTACTAAATAGAGGTAATGTAATTTCATATGGTACTTAAAAAAATTAATAAATCAGATATATTAAAAATATATAAAAGAGAACAGGATTATTTATTAAAAGCTATAAAAAAAGCGAAAGATCCCTATCATATTTTTTCACTAAGTACTATTAATAATCATCATCCTGAATCAAGAATAGTCGTCTTGAGAAATGTACAAATTAATCCATTGAAATTATATTTTAATTCTGATATTAGAAGTCCAAAATCTATTCAATTAAAAAAAGATAGAGTTTGTAGTGCTTTATTTTATGATCAAATTAGAAGAGTACAGTTAAGATTTAAGTGTGAAGTTAATATTCATTATGACAACGATATTTCAAAGATAGCTTGGAATAAAACAGCTTTACAAAGTAGAAAATGTTATATGGCACCATTTAATCCTAGTAGTAGAATAGAATCATGGCACCCAAATATTCCTATAGATTGTATTGATAGAGACCCGACACTAGATGAAAGTAACTTAGGCTATAATAATTTTATGCATATAGAGCTTAATATTATTAAGGCAGATATTTTAGAGCTCCATTATGATGGACATGTTAGATTCGAAGTTCTTGAAAATAATGAAATTAATTTTTTAAGTGCCTAATAAAATTATTATTTACTTTTATCAAAATTCCAATTATAAATACCAGAAATTACTGGCATTGTCCAAAAAATAATTGGTATTAAAGCATTTGGCATTGAAGCAATAGGGAATCCAAACATTTCTAGTTTCATAATGCTAGATATAATAAACCAGATAACCATAGGGGCACACAAAATTACACTTAATTTATTTTGAGTTTGATTTTTAGTAAATATAATGACATAAAAAAGATGTACAGATAGAACTAAAAAATATAAAAATATTCCTAAATTATCAATATTACCATACTCAAGCATTGGCATTAATATGCCCAAAATAGTATGCATAAATGCTATAATTATTAACCAAAATTTAGTAGTCATTATTTTATTCATAGTCTAATTTTTTTATTTAAACGGTGAATGAAAAAATATTGTCCACAAAAGACCATCTAAAAACATAGTGTGAAAGACAAAAAATCCTGCACCAATTACAGAAAATAAATAAATTGATTGAGTTGTATTACCAGAATCAACAACAAACAAAAATAGTAAGATTGATGATAATCCTACGCAGTATAGAGCAGATAATACATATACCCAGTGTAATGGAACACCTGTCTTTAAATATTGAAATGTTAAATCAATCCATAATGCAGATGGAATTAAGATTAGCAAGTATACAATATGTAAGGTCCATCCAGGGAATTTACCTAAAAATTTTTTTTCCTCTAAATTAACATTCAAGACAAAGTTTGTTGTAAAAAAGAAATACCCAATTGCAGAAATAAACATTGATGCTACAATAAATGTCCTTAATGATTCAGGAACTCCTCCCCATAATTTTGCACTTAAATCAGGATTTTTTGTTACTCCATTATAGTAGCTAAATAACAACAAACTACCAAAAATTAGATTAATTAAAACTAAAGTAATTTTATACATATTAACTCCTTTATTTATAAGACCCATCTTTAATTGGGTAGTGTAAAAGCCTACTATCAATTTTCCCATTTTTCAAGATAATTCTACTTTTAGATCTTAAACCAATTGATTTTACTGCCTCTAAATTACCTGAAAAAACAAATACATTACAACCCACACATTTAGTTTTAAATAAGTCACCTAATTGTTTATATAGTAAATTAATGGTATTAGGATCTTTTAAACGATGTCCATACGGAGGATTAATTATTATTGTTCCAGCTTCATCCAACTTGAAATCTTTAATATTTTTAACAAAGAATTTTATTTTATTTTTTAATCCTATTTTTATACTACTTTCATAACCTAGCGAAACATTTGCTCTTATATGATCTGAACCATAAATACTAAATTCTTTATCATAAACAATTTTATTTTTTGATTTTTCAATTAATGAATACCACAAACTAGAATCGTAATTTGCTAACTTTTTAAATGCATAATCATCTCTATTAATTCCAGGTGGTATATTGTGAGCAATCATTGCAGCTTCAATTGGGATAGTTCCAGAACCACACATTATATCATAAAAAGGTGTATTATAATTCCACTTACTCAATAAAACTAATCCTGCAGCTAACGATTCATTTAATCCAGCTTTATGAATTTTACTTCTATAGCCTCTTTTAAATAGTGGTTTCCCTGAAGTATTAATATATATATTTAGTGTATTTTCTAAAATTATTACATGAAGTGATAGGTCAGGTGATTCTTTATCAATAGATGGTCTCTTACCAAATTTTTTCCTAATATTGTCAACAATTGCGTCTTTAATTTTTAATGTGACAGTATTTGATTTATTAAATAAATTAGATTTAATTTTAGTTCTAATCATAAATGTAGTATTTGATTTTATGAATTTGTACCATTGTAGATTATATATAGATGAATATAGTTTCTTAGGCTCATGAATTTTGATAGAAAATATTTTTTCTAATAAATGCATCCCAGTTCTAGATTCAAGATTAACTTTGTACATATCTTTTTTGTGACCTTGGAATTCAACTCCACCATTTACAACTTGAGAATTTTGAGTAATATATTTTGATATATTTGTCTTGGTAATTTCTTCAAGACCTCTTGGGCAGGTTAAAAGATATTCTTTCATATTATTTTGTTGTAATTATTATAGCATTCTTAATAATTGCGGGGAAATAGTCATAAAAGTTTAAAAATTCTTGTTTACTTAAAGTCATATTTTCAATTGGAAGTTCATATGATTCTTTTGAACATTTATCATCAGTATTATTTTTGGATATGAAGTATGCAAAATTATCCTCACATAAAGCTATATTATTTTCACAATCAAAAAAGTTATTTTCAAAATTAATTGTATCATAACATTCATCTTCATATTCTTCTAATGTATAGTCTAAACATATTCCTTGATTATTGATAGACCATTGTCCTGATAAAACTTCTGTATCATTATTTTCGTAATTAATAGTTTGAGTAAATTCTAAACCTATCAAAGGATTAATAGCAAAATCTAATTCATAGCTAAAACAATTATTATTATTTTCTAAACAAATTATATCATTTATAGTAAAATAAGGAATTCCATAACAATCTGAATTATTCCATAACTCTATTTTTGATAAACTCCATGTTTGCAATGTTAATAATCCCGAATTACAGGATGTATTATCGCCATTACAAACTCCACACAAATCTTTTGAAGTATTTGCATTTTGATCATAATCTGAATCAGATTCATAACACACTCCGCAATCATCCATTAAATAATTTTCAGTTAAACCGGTATCGCCTCCCACACAATTACCACAGTCATCCCATAAAGCCTGTCCATTTTCGACTGAATTGCAATCAAGATTACAATTATTATTGATATCACTATCACAGACACCACATCCATCTAATTCTGAAGTTCCAAAGCAAATATCATTACAGTCTTTATCTGAATTAGGAATATGACCTGTTGTTCCACCTGAGCAAATATTACAATCATCATAAAATCCGCCAAGTTCAATAATACAATTTTTATTATTATTGTCTACTAAAGGATTATCACATGAGTGTAAAACTAACAGAAATAAGAAGTAGTATTTTATTTTATGATGAATCAAAATTATATTAAAATATTCATTAAGTAATCTCTTATCAGTCTTAATATAAAAAAGACTATTAATGGTGAAATATCTATTCCTCCAATTGGATTAATCATATTTCTAAACGGAGTTAATAATGGGTCAGTAAAATTATATATAATTTTTATAACTGGATGGAATCTATTATGTGGGAACCAAGATAAAATTATTCTTGAAATCAAAAAAAAATTAATAATGTCAAATAGTAAATTGATAGCTTCTATCATAAAATTTTTATATCTTTTATTTTTTCGTTAATGATATCTAACGATATATCATATAGGTTTTCTAAACCAAACGCAGATACAGTAAAGGAAGCAACTGCTGTTCCATGCATTACTGCTTTTACAGGATTATCTAATCCATATTTTGATATATAGCCTAAAACTCCTCCCGCAAAGCTATCACCTGCGCCTGTAGGATCTACAACATCAACATTTGGTACGCATGAAATTTTAATAATTTGATTTTCAAATCCAAGGAGAGAACCTTCAGACCCCATTTTAATAATAACAATTCTTGGTCCATAAGATAAAAACTCATTAATAATTTTATTTAAGTCTTTATGACCACAAAGTTGTATTGCTTCTTCATCATTTAATAAAAATATATCAACTTTTTTTATAAGTTCTAATACCTGTTTAGGAAATAAATCAATCCATAAATTCATCGAATCAGCTGCGATTAAAAACGGATTTTCTACTTTTGAAATTACATCAAATTGTAATTCTGGTTGAATATTTCCTAGATAAAGAATGGGTTTGTCATGATTATTTATAATATTCGGTTTAAATTTTTCAAATACTCCAAGCTCTGTAAATAATGTATCTCTTCTAGAAAAGTCATCATTATATTTACCACCCCAGCTGAATGTCATTCCGTCACTTTGTTCTACTGAGTCCACATTGATATTATACTTATTAAAAATATTCCAATTTTCTTTAGAAAAATCTTTACCAACAATACCTATTAAGGAAACATCGGTATAATAACTAGATGAAACACTAAAATAAGTGGATGACCCCCCAAGTATTTTCTCTCTCTTGCCTTTTGCTGTTTCGATGGTATCAAATGCAATGGAACCAACAGCCAATATATTTTTCTTAAAATTATTCATTTATTATATATTATAAAATATTGAGATATAATTTATAAATTAAGTAAGTAAAGTACATTATGAAAAAATTAATTTATTGTTCTCAGTGTTCAAAGAAAAATTCTTTTTCACAAATAGATGGTGAAATAAGATATCATTGTAGCCATTGTAATACTATTCATTATCAAAATCCAAAACCAACGGCAACTTTGATATGTATGAAAAACGATGAAATTTTACTCGTAAAAAGAGCATTTGAGCCTGCTAAAGGTGAGTGGAGTTTACCAGGTGGATTTATTGAACTAGGTGAAACACCAGAAGATGCAGCCAAAAGAGAGTTAAAAGAAGAAACTAATCTTGAAGGGGAAGCAATTAAATTAATTGGTAGTTGCTCTCATTTTAACTCTATTTTTGGAGATGTATTACTTTTAGGTTTAACAATGAAAATTGAAAAATGGGATAATTTAATTCCAGGTGATGATGCACAAGATGCTAAATTATTTAAATTAAATGATTCACCTGAAATGGCTTTTGAATGTCATAATAAAATTC
>CEOK01127881.1_pt1 | contig 10064 bp, 9 predicted proteins | sample 427001 | NCBI WGS metagenome assembly CEOK01 (sample SAMEA2591108, study PRJEB7988) | marine metagenome | isolation source: saline water (ENVO:00002010), including | reverse complement strand
AAAAAAAGGGAGGTGCTTCATGAGGACCAATTTGCTGTTTAGAAGTTTTCCAAAAAAAGAAAAGGGATTCTGGAATTCGTTCCTTTTTTTTCGAGTTCAAAAATACAAATATTTTAGTGGTAAGGGTTTTATTGGGGAATATTCTTACTTTTGGTTTCTTTAATTTTAACCTCTATTTTTATGAGTATTCTCGACAAAAAAGCAATCACCTTTTTAGAAAATTATCTGAACAATGCCGCGCCTACAGGCTACGAAAGTGGCGGTCAGAAAATTTGGATGAAGTATCTTAAACCCTATGTAGATGAATTCATTACTGACATCTATGGAACTGCAGTGGGGGTCATCAATCCAAAAGCCAAATACAAAGTGGTGATCGAGGGACATTCTGATGAAATTTCTTGGTATGTCAATTACATTTCGGACAACGGTTTGATCTATGTAATTCGAAATGGGGGAAGCGACCACCAGATAGCACCTTCAAAATGGGTCAATATTCATACGAAAAAAGGAATTGTCAAAGGCGTTTTTGGTTGGCCTGCTATCCATACAAGAAAAGCTGGAAAAGAAAATCCTCCTCAACTGGATAATATTTTTATAGATATCGGTGCCAAAGACAAAAAAGAGGTTGAAAAACTCGGTGTACATGTAGGTTGTGTGATTACCTATCCCGATGAATTCCATGTATTAAATAAAGACAAATTTGTTTGTAGAGCCATTGACAATCGTGCTGGTGGTTTTATGATTGCACAAGTAGCCCGCTTGCTTTCCGAAAATAAGGTAACGCTACCGTTCGGACTTTATATTACCAACTCCGTACAGGAGGAAGTAGGACTGCGTGGGGCGGAAATGATTACACAAACTATTAAACCCGATGTTGCCCTGGTGACTGACGTATGTCACGACACCACCACACCGATGATCAATAAAAAAACAGAAGGACATACGGAGATCGGAAAAGGACCCGTGATTTCTTATGCCCCAGCCGTTCAGAATAATTTGAGAGAACGTATTATAGAAACGGCAGAAAAGAAGAAAATTCCGTTTCAACGTTTGGCCTCTTCACGTTTTACAGGAACCGATACCGATGCCTTTGCCTACAGTAATGGCGGAGTTGCTTCGGCTTTGATTTCTCTTCCCTTACGCTACATGCACACCACGGTAGAAACCGTTCACCGCAAGGATGTTGAAAACGTCATCCAACTGATGTATGAAACTTTATTGACGATCAAAGACGGAGAGTCCTTTAGTTATTTTGATTAAGCTTTACTTTATAAAGTAAAAAAGCCTGGAGGAGACTTCAGGCTTTTTTTTGATCTTATTGATACAGTCATTTCGACTTTGCTCAATGACCGCTTCGGACACTGAGCCTTAAAACAAACCCCATCTGACCTTCACGAAATCGGCGTAAAGAAAAGGGGAGTGATCTCCGTAAAGAAGTAAAAGCTATTTGAGTGCAGCGAGTTCTTTTGCAAAAAAAAGGAGTTGATTTCAACTACGCATCTCTACTCCAGGTTTTTTTAAAAAGATAAGTCTATTCCTCAGGCGTTTTTCTGGATCAAAGCTTTATTAATTCGCTTTACCACTCCTGGTCCCTCATAAACAAACCCAGTATAAAGCTGAATAAGAGAGGCTCCCGCTTCTAGTTTTTCGATGGCATCTTGAGGTTTATGGACCCCTCCTACTCCGATGATCGGGAAGGCATTGTTACTCTTTTCAACTAAAAACCGAATGACTTCGGTACTTCTTTTTGTCAAGGGTCTCCCGCTTAAACCCCCTTTTTCCACTTTGTTTTTAGACTGTAATCCTTCCCTACTTAAAGTGGTATTCGTAGCGATTACTCCGTCGATTTTAACACTTGTGACAATCTCGATAATGTCGAGCAATTGATCGTCACTTAGGTCGGGTGCAATTTTAAGCAATATGGGCTTTGGCTTGTCCTTTTGATCATTCAAACCTTTTAGGGTGGAGAGTAAATGGGTCAAAGGTTCTTTGTCCTGTAGGGCTCTTAAGTTTGGGGTATTGGGCGAGCTGACATTCACCACAAAATAATCAACATGATCAAAGAGGGCTTCAAAACAGTAGATATAATCGTTTACCGCATCTTCATTTGGGGTGATTTTATTTTTTCCAATGTTTCCCCCTATCAGCACACCTTGATTCTTTTTTAGTCTTTTTACAGCAGCTTCTACCCCTTGGTTGTTAAAACCCAGGCGATTGATGAGGCCTTCATCTTCTGGCAAACGAAACATTCTTTTTTTTGGATTTCCGTCTTGCGGTTTGGGAGTAAGCGTTCCGATTTCTACAAAACCAAAACCAAAGTTGGACAATTCCTGAAAGAGTTTAGCATCTTTATCAAAACCGGCAGCAAGCCCCACTGGATTTGGAAACGTGAGTCCAAAAAGTTTTCGTTCTAACCCTTTGTCCTTAATTGAAAATGCAGTGCGGAGCAAGTAGGATATACCTGGAATTTTATGAGCAATTTTAATCGACTTAAAAACGGTGTGATGCACCCATTCGGGATCGAAAAAAAAGAGCAGCGGTTTAATTATTAATTTATACATCTACTTAAAAAAAATCCCGCCTAAAGCGGGATCTGAATTATTTTATTTTTTTGCAGGGGGCGCATTTAATTTGGAACTCATTTCCAAGGAAATGGCTGAACGCTCAATTTTTAACTTCCCTGCAAGGGTTTCAATAGTGCAGGTGTTGTCTTTATCGTTTAGCTCCATGATCTTTGCATGAATCCCACTTTTGGTGACAATCCGGTCTCCTTTTTTCATCGAATTCATGAAATTCTTTTCCTTTTTTTGTCTGCGTTGCTGGGGCAGGATGATGAAAAAGAAAAATACCACCAACATTAACAGTAAAAAAGGGAGTTGTCCCGATAAGCCTTCTGACATAGGTGTTTATTTTAGTTTTGTTGACGTGCTTTGGCTTGAGCCTCGCGTTGTTGCTGCTTTACTGGGTCGGGGTTTACGTTTGCTTTGATTCGAAGCATTTCTCTTCCAGACGCAGTGTTTGCAGAAAGGGTTACAGATTTTTGTTGTATACCCGGTTTGTTACTTGAATCAAAACTTACCGTAATGGTTTGTGATTCGCCAGGTTTGATCGGCGTGTTTTTTGGATACTCTGGCACGGTACATCCACAACTTCCTCGAGCATCGACAATAATTAGGTCCGATTTACCCGTATTGGTAAACGAAAATTTGGTAGTCACTTTCTCTCCTTCCTCAATGGTTCCAAAATCGTGGTTCGTTTTATCAAAAGTCATCACTGGACCCTCTGCTTGCGCAACTGGTGCTGCCGATTGAGAAGTAGTTACTGGGTTGGCATTGGTAATTTTTTTAGCAGCTGAATCTTGACAGGCTATAAATGCAGTAAGAGAAATTGCTAAAAAAAGGCTAACTGTTTTTTTCATTAGAATCGTTTTTTATATCGTGTCAAAAATAACAAAAAAAGTGATTATATCAACCCCCTTCCTTGTTTCATCATTCGCTTTTCAGCTTGAAATTCACGAACCAATTTATCCAAAACTCCATTGACAAAATTATTACTGCTGGGTGTGGAGTAATCTTTTGCAATTTCCAAATATTCATTTAAGGTCACTTTTGTTGGTATATTAGGAAAATAAAGTAATTCGGCAATTGCTATTTTTAAAATGACTTGATCTAGCTTGGCAATACGATCAGCGTCCCAATTCGGGGTTTTACCCTCCAATTCTTTAAGAAGTTGCTCGTCTTTCGATAAAGTTTTTTCTAGAAGTGAAACCCCAAAATCCAAATCTTCCAAGTTTTCAATGGGTTTTGGAAATTGTAAGCTAGTTGATTGTTTCGGATCGAGTTGTTTTAACATTTTCATCATGAAGGTGTTGACAACTGGGAGGTCATCGATCCAGGTCAACTGGTGGTCTTCAAGATAACTATACAGATACGACGAGGGTGCGATAATTTCTTTAAAACATTTCATAACCCAATTTAAATCCTCCTTAGGCGTGGGTTCTTTGGTCTCGAAATAGGATCGGAAAGCATCGGCGGAGGTAATCTCTTTTAAAAGTGCTTTGAGAAAAGTAAACTCCAAATCCCAACGGATAAATTTTTTGTTCTTTAAGTGTTGTTCCAGCTGTGGATGCTGGTCAATGAAGAGCAAGGCTTTATTTTTAGATAAATGCTTTAGCATTTGAAAATTTTCATCGCGATTTATCTGATGTTTTTCGTAGGCCGTGAGTTGTTCCTCTGTGAAGTTCTTTAATGCTTTTAAAAGAGCTAATAACAAGAGATACAGATTAAAAGATTGGGCTACACTCTCCTTAAAAAAAATAGTTTCATCATCTAACTTTTTTTCTTCACCTAGGGAAAAGGAATATACAGACTGCATTACTTTGATGCGTATGTGTCGGCGTGTGAGCATGTAAGAGAACTTTTGAGCCACAAAACTAAATCAATAAAATCAATGGACATTGCAAACTGCTAAAAAGTTTTCTGCTATTTGCAAGGGCATTTGCGTACCTTTGGACAAGCTATGAAAGCATTACAGTTCCTCAACAAATACTTCTACAAATACCGCACCAAATTGTTTGTGGGTTTTCTAATTACCGTAGTTGCCCGAATATTTTCACTTTTCACACCCCGATTGATCGGGAATTCACTCACCGCTGTAGAACAATACGTCAAATCAGAGAATGTGAGTCTTGACTCCATTCAAGAACTCTTACTTTTTAATATTCTTATCATTATTGGTGCGAGTTTGGTATCTGGATTTTTCACCTTTTTAATGCGCCAAACCATCATCAATGTTTCGAGGTATGTGGAATTTGATTTAAAAAATGAAATCTTTTGGCACTATCAGAAACTGACCCAGCGCTTTTACAAAAACAACCGAACGGGAGATCTTATGAATCGGATTAGTGAGGATGTGGGTAAGGTACGGATGTACGTAGGCCCTGCGTTCATGTACAGCATCAATACCGTCGCACTTTTTATCATTGTAATTTCCTACATGATCAGCATTGCTCCTGCTCTAACACTTTATACCATACTTCCCCTTCCAATTTTATCTGTTACCATTTACAAGTTAAGTCGAATCATTAACGAAAAAAGTACACGTGTCCAGGAGGTTCTTTCCAAAATGTCCTCCTTTGCTCAAGAGAGCTTTAGTGGTATTGGGGTGATTAAGTCGTATAATCTTCAGCGAGTTATGGATCAAGGATTTGACGATTTGGCCTCGGAAAGCTATCAAAAAAACATGTCTTTGGTCAAAGTTCAAGCGTGGTTTTTCCCTTTGATGATTTTATTAATTGGTTTTAGTAACCTCATTGTGATTTATGTAGGTGGAAATCAATATATAAATAATGAAATCGAAATTGGAGTACTGGCTGAGTTTATCATTTATGTCAATATGCTTACATGGCCTGTTGCGGTTGTCGGGTGGATTACCTCCATCGTACAACAAGCCGAAGCCTCGCAAGAGCGAATCAACCTCTTTTTAAAGGAAGAACCCGAAATCAAAGATGGCCCTGGTGTTCAAAAAGAAATCAAAGGAGCGCTGGAGCTTAAAAATGTATCGCTTCGTTATCCGGAAACCCAAATTCAAGCACTTGAAAATATATCGATAAAAATACCCTCAGGAACTACCCTGGGAATCCTAGGTAACATCGGATCTGGAAAATCTACGCTGTTGGATTTAATCACACGACTTTACGATCCTTCCGAAGGGAAAATCCTGTTGGATGGAATCGATTTAAAAGAGTATACTTTAGAACAACTTCGTGAAGCTATTGGATCGATCCCCCAAAATGCGTTTTTATTTTCTGAAAGTATTGAAGACAATATTCGCTTTGGTTCTTTAAATGCAAGCAGGGAAGCCATTCAGGAAGCGAGTAAAGAGGCGGTTGTACACAAGAACATCATAGATTTTAAAGAAGGCTACCAAACCCTACTCGGAGAACGCGGAGTCACCTTATCTGGTGGTCAAATCCAGCGGGTTTCTATCGCTAGAGCTTTTATTAAAGATCCCAATATTTTACTCCTTGACGATTGCCTCTCTGCAGTAGACACAGACACCGAAGAGGAGATTTTAAAACATCTAAAAAAGATCGCTCAAAACAAAACAACATTAATTGTAAGTCATCGAATTTCATCCCTAAAACACGCTGACCAAATAATTGTTTTTGAAAATGGAAAAATAGTTCAACAAGGCAAACACCTTGATTTAATTGGGGCTCCAGGCTATTACAAAGAATTATTTGAAAAACAACAAGCAGACAGAAACAAATAATTTGTTTTGTTTAATTTTTTTAGTGAAATTGCTTAGTATATTTAAAAAATCTAAAACAAAATGCCAGATAATTTAGGCGAAAACCAAGAAGAAATATTCTCAAAAGTCCTCCGGGCAGGAAGACGTACATATTTTTTTGATGTCAGGGAAACCAAGGCCAGCGACTACTATTTAACCATTACAGAAAGTAAAAAATTTACCAATGAAGATGGTTCGTATTATTACAAAAAGCATAAAATCTATATCTATAAAGAAGATTTTGAAAGTTTCTCTAACTTCTTAAGTGAAACTATGAATTACATCTTCGATCAACGGGGTGTGGAAGTTATCAGTGAGCGCCATCAAAAAGACTATTCTCCAAACAACATTAATTCAGAACAGCATTGATTTTTTCAGCCTTGTGCTGTAAAGATTTGTCCTTTCATTTTTTCATTTAAAATTTTATGTTCAACTTTAGCGAGAACAAAAAATCTTTAGATGAAAAACTTTATTTGCCTCATTTTCGGTATTGAGTTGCAGTATTCTCAGCAGCCAAGTCAACTTAAATTATTACTTGGATGAAGACCGTCCTTACAATCCAAACATACCTCAACCCAAAGAAATACTAGGTTATGAAGTAGGGAGCTGGCATGTTTCACACGACCAATTGGTAAATTATATGTACCAGTTGGCAGCTTCTTCGGATCGTATTTCAATAGAAAACAGAGGCCGTACCTATGAAGAACGACCCATTCTCCTGCTTACGATTACCAGCCCAGAGAATCATCAAAACTTAGAATCCATACGACAAAGACACTTGAAACTCTCTGAGTCGGATGTAGAAAATAGTACTATTGAGCAACAACCCCTGGTAGTCTATCAAGGTTTTTCGGTTCACGGTAATGAACCCAGTGGAGCCAATGCGGGGCTCCTTGCTGTGTATCATCTTGCTGCTAGCCAGGCCCCAGAGACCATTGAAATGTTAAATGATTTGGTAATTCTGTTCGATCCCAGTTTTAATCCCGATGGATTACAACGCTTTTCCTATTGGGCAAATATGAATAAAAATCAAACGCTGACTTCGGATCCAAACGATCGGGAATACAATGAAATTTGGCCTGGAGGAAGGACCAACCACTACTGGTTTGACCTGAATCGAGATTGGCTTTTTGTTCAATTACCCGAATCCCAAGCGCGAATTAAAACTTATTCCGAATGGCTACCTAATATCTTGACAGACCACCACGAAATGGGAACCAATTCAACTTTTTTCTTTCAACCTGGAATTCCTTCCAGAACCAACCCACTTACGCCGAGCCTAAACCAAAAACTAACCGGTAAGATTGCGGAATATCATATAGAAGCCTTTGATAAATTAGGATCGCTTTACTATTCCGAAGAGGATTACGACGATTTTTATTATGGTAAAGGTTCCGCTTATCCCGACATCAATGGGGGGATCGGAATTCTATTTGAACAGGCCAGTTCCAGAGGACATTTACAAGAAAGTGATAATGGCTTACTGAGTTTTCCGTTTACAATAAGAAACCAATTGACTGCGGCTTTTTCTACGTTAAAGGCCGCGACCTCGCTGCGCACGGAACTCTTAGTTTACTTTACAAAATTTTATGCTGACGCAAGGAAAAACGCTACTAAATCCAAGCAAAAGGCCATTTTGGTGGGCAGTCCTAAGGATCCTGCTACAGCCTACCATTTTGCTAAGATCTTGAAACAACACGAAATTAAGTTTCACGAATTGAAAAATACAGTCAAGAAAGAAGGAAAAACCTACCATCCCAAATCCAGCTACGTCATTCCACTAGAGCAAAAAAAACATGCGCTGATCCAAGCGTTATTTAGTAAACAAAATCGATTTAAAGACAGTTTGTTTTATGATGTTTCTTCTTGGACGCTTCCTTACGCATTCAACTTGAATCACCACTACGACAACACCGTCGATTTAGCAGGAAATGAAGTTACTGAACTCGAGGCTCCTCTGGGTCAGGTAACCCAGAAAGGAAGCTATGCCTATCTTTTTGAGGCACATCCTTACTACACTCCAAAATTGCTAAACTACCTTCATCAAAATAAAGTTCGTGTCAAAGTAGGACTCACGCCATTTACTCTAGACGGAAAAACGTTTGACTACGGAACCTACATGATTCCTTCAAAAAATCAGGAAATGGAGGAAAGTGTACTCTATGAAATTCTAAAAGAAGGGGCTCGTAAAAGCCATATTGAGATCACAGGAGTATCCACGGGTCATACTCAGGGGATCGATTTGGGGTCCCGAGATTTTACTACTGTAAAAGCAGCTCAAATTGCCTTACTCGTAGGTGCTGGGGTAAGTAGCTACGATGCGGGAGAAATTTGGCATTTACTAGACACCCGACACCAAATAGCGGTTACCAAAATTGACATCAAAGATTTTAAAGATTCTGACTTGGATAGCTATTCGCATTTGATTATCCCAAATTATTACGGATCGGATTTAAATTCTCATGTAAAAAAAATAAAAGAATTTGTCTCGGAAGGAGGAACTCTGATTGGCTATCGAAATACAACTAAATGGCTCGACAAAAACGAATTTATCGATCTTGAATTTATTAATCAAAACCTTACAGCGGTTGGTATATCTTTTGAAGACAAGGATAAATTCACAGGGGCACAGTTGACCAGAGGTGCCATTTTTAACACAAAAATTGACCGGAGTCATCCAATCAATTTTGGCTACCTCAACGAAACGCTTCCCGTATTTAGAAATACCAATATTTATCTCAAACCCGATAGTCAAAGCTACAACAACCCGATACAGTACACTTCAAATCCCCTGCTGAGCGGTTATATATCAGAAGAAAACACAGCGCTGATTAGCAACTCCGTACCGTTCAAAACTGTACGCTTAGGACGAGGGAGGGTCATAGCCCTTACGGACAATACGAATTTTAGAGCTTTTTGGTACGGAACCAATAGGATTTTGACCAATGCGATCTATTTATCTGATAAGATGTAACTAGAGAATTTGTTGCCCGTTGGGGAGTCTTGTTTCTGGAGCTAATAGAATGATTGTGTCTTTCTTATTAGCTCCCAAGACCAAACATTGACTTTCAAAGTCTGCAACCTTTCGGGTGCCAATATTTACTACTGCAATAAGCTGTTTGCCTTTGAGTTCCTCCAAAGCGTAGCGCTTGGTAATTTGTGCGGAGGACTGTAAAATCCCCAAAGGACCAAAATCAATTTCGAGTTGATAGGCTGGTTTTTTTGCTTTCGGAAAATCTTTTGCTGATAGTATCGTTCCCACTCGGAGATCAAGCTTTTCAAAAGTAGAATAGTGGATCATTTATTATTGATATTTCAGCAAAAGTACTACATTTAAAATCAGTTAAAAAAATCAAATTTATGGCACTTACAGAATCGTATATGCTACCCTTAGGCACTCCAGCACCAGACTTTTCTTTACCAAATGTGGTAGATGATCAAACAGTGTCCTTGGATCGGTTGAAAGGTTCCAAAGGCACACTTATAATCTTTATGTGCAATCATTGTCCCTATGTCGTTCACCTTATGGACGGCCTTCTTTCCACTACTCAAAATTTTAGGGAGAAAGGTATTGAAACCATTGCAATTTCAAGTAACAGTGAGCAAAGTCATCCGCAAGACGGCCCTGTAGAAATGAAAAAATTAGCTTTGGAAAAGAACTTTGCTTTTCCTTATTTGTTTGACAAAACTCAAGAGGTTGCCCACCGTTATCAAGCGGCTTGCACCCCAGACTTTTATCTTTTTGACGAAACTCTAAGCTTGGTGTACCGCGG
>CEOK01064711.1_pt1 | contig 10067 bp, 10 predicted proteins | sample 427001 | NCBI WGS metagenome assembly CEOK01 (sample SAMEA2591108, study PRJEB7988) | marine metagenome | isolation source: saline water (ENVO:00002010), including | reverse complement strand
CAGTACTTATATTATTTTTTCGCTTTGAATCAAGTTGAGTTTTTATATGTAAATCTGTATTATTTTGAGCTCTATTTGAATTAGATGAGGTAGGTAAAAATTTTTGAGCCACTGAAAGATATGTTTGACTTGATTCAGATTCTTCAGTTGTAGAATCGTTGCTTAGCTCGTCGTCACTAAAGCCACTATTAAAATTATCCGTACTATGTTTTGAAGAAGATAAATCAGAAAAGATTTCTTCATTATCTAAGGCAATACTAATTGAATCAATTAAAACTGTAATAATAGAATTTAATTGAGATAAAGGTATCATATTAAGTGATTCATAAGTTTTACAAAAATAATGTTTTTGATGATGATCTATTCCAATTTGGTGATATTGAAATCTAAATGAATTAAAATTTTTTTTAATTTTATTTATACCACCAATGGTTTTATTTATATCTAAAGGCAAAGTTCTATCTTGAACTTTTTCTTTTAAAGTAAACGTTTCCTTGTAGGCATCATTTAATAGAGCAATACATTGTTTTTTGGTTGGGGTTAATGTTTCTGGGTTGATAGTCTTTTTATAGTGAATATTATCTAGAGTAAATTCAACATTATCTTTTAATAAATTATCAAAGTAAAAAGATAAGTTTTCTAATAAAAAATATATTTTTTCTTCAAAACTAAATAGGTTTATATGCCCAAATACTCTTTCATAGAATTTTTCTCCAAATTGATGGAGACTATGGGTATGAAATATATAAGGATTTATTTTATTATTAAAAGATTCATTATGATGAAATGCACGAGTCTTATGTAAAGAATAATGCTCTTTTTCTTTTCTAATTATCATACATTGGTTCATTCCGCATACACGACCAACATTACTAAACGCGTAATCACGTTTTGAACGGGAAAAATAATTGAATTCTATTGAAACATCTTTGTAAATATTTAGTTTGAAAATATACCAAGGATTATGATTTTTTACTTCTAAATTTAAATTAGAAAAGTTTTTATCAAGATAGTTTAGAAAAAGATCCTTACGATCTTGTTCTGAAAAAATTAAAATATCAATATCGTTTCTAATTTGATAACCAAACATATCAAAGCGTTTATTAACACTACTACCATGCCAAATAAATTCAAATCCATGATCCAAACAATTGTTGATAAATATCTTTAGATTATTTTCTATTTCCTTATTAATACATTCTGGGTACTCTAATTCTGATTTAACAAAGTCTAGTACATCTGCAAGATTTGAATGATTAAATATTTCTGATGATTTATTTTTCTTAAGAGCAATAATTTTTTTCATGTACGTCAAAGTTGTTTTTTATTTTTATTTTTTAAAAAATAATGTTAGAAGTTTAAAGTATTTTAAGTTTCGAAACAACCTCTTATATGAAAATTTATATTCAGTTCATGAATTTTTAATTAAAAATAAAATGAAATATTCGTTTAGTTTATAATAGTATCAAGATTTACATTACGATTTGATGATGCATTTATTTTAAAATCGCTTGAAAAAAATGCTTTTAAATACTGTTCTGATATTGTATCAATGGATGTTTTTTGTGCAAGTCCTAATTTAATAAGTTCGTCTGCATTATACTCTTGATGATTATCAGTTGCATATGGATATGGGATAAGTAAAGCGGGCTTTTGATAAAATAATAATTCAGCTATACTTGTAGCTCCTGCTCTTGAAATAACAAAGTCAGTCCATTGATATAATTTATCCATATTTTCTACATAATCAACAATAGCATAAATACAATTAGAGAGCTGATCTTTTTCTATAATTGGGGAGTCGTTTGAAAAATGTTGATCATAGTATTTTCTTCCTACAATATGAATAACATTAATTGATTCTTTCTTAAAAAAAAGTTTTAAGTTTAAAATAGTATTATTAATTGATTCAGCACCTTGGCTTCCACCAAAAATTAATAGATTTTTCCCTTTGCCCCAATGGAGTGCTAATAGCTTTTCTACTAGTGGATCCTTTGGGTAAACTTGCCTTATAGGGTTGCCCGTTAAATAAACATGTTTATGTTTAAAATAAGATTTTGAGTAATCAAAGCTTATGCATATTTTTGTTGCAAAAAAAGCTAAAAATCGATTTGCTCTTCCTGGGATTGAATTTTGTTCAAGTAATGTAACAGGTATACGCAATAGCCATGCTGCAATAACTACTGGTAAGGTGGCATAACCTCCAGTACTAATCAATTTTGTCACATCATGTTTTCTTAGAATAGATATAACGGTTAAGAGTGTTGGGATCCAAGAAAAGATATGTTTAAGTTTGAAATTAATTTTTGCACAATTAAATCCATATTTTGGAATAACACTGGCGGCTAATCTATCTTTTTCAATTATAAATATACTTTTTTGATGTCCAATTTTCTGAGCTACTGCAATAGCTGGATAAATGTGGCCTCCAGTTCCGCTACATGTAAATGCTATCATGATGATTTATGCATAACGTCATATTGTTTATCATGTTGTAATGTCGCAATATTTAAAATAACACCAACATAAAATAAAGAGGATATCAGCGATGTCCCCCCAAAACTGATAAACGTAAGTGGAATGCCAGTTACAGGAATCAAACCTGTAACAACAGCTATATTTATATAGGCTTGAATACAAATGAGTAAAGTCAGTCCAAAAGCAAAATAAAAGCCGAAATAATGTGTGGATTTCTTTGCCATTTCGTATCCTTTAAATAAAATAATAGTGTAAAGTAAAATAACGATTCCAGCTAAAATAAAACCACCTTCCTCACAAATAATAGAAAAAATAAAATCAGAATATTGCAAAGGTAGGTAAAAATACTTTAATTTACTTTCTCCAATACCAACACCACTAAAACCACCAATCCCAATAGCGATTAAGGATTGAACCATATGATAATTATTTCCTAATGGGTCGTCCCAGGGAGACAGAAAAGATAAAACCCGTTTCATTTGGTAGGAGTGCTTCAAAATAATAATTGTTAACAATCCAATACCGGCTGCAACCATTGTTGCGATATATTTTATTGGGATAGATGATAAAAACATTAAGCAAAAGATGACTATGGCAATTAATCCAATATTGCCAAGGTCAGGCTGAAGAAGGATTAAAAAAAATAAACTACAACAAACAATTAGCATAGGAATTAAGCTTTTGGAAAATTGATCTAACTGATTTTTTTTACGATCAAAAATAACCGCTACAAAAACAACAACGAAAAATTTAACACATTCAACTGGCTGAAATCGAAAAAAACCAAGATCTAACCAGCGCTTTGCTCCACCAATTTCAACACCTAAAGGTGAAAGTGTAAGTAAAAGAAGACCAAAACTTAATAATAGTCCCCAAGAAACTATTTTTTTATAAAAAGTATGTGGAATGACAAATCCAATCAAACCAGCAATTAGACCAAGGATTAAAAAAATAAAATGTCGTTTAATAAAGAAAAAAGCATCGTTGTAAGTAGACAAACCCACGACTGAGCTTGTAGAAACGATCATTATCATTCCTATGCCTAGCAAGGAAAAAACAGCTAGTAAAAAAATCCAATCAGGTTTAAAGCGTCTTAAATTCATAGTCTCTCAACACAGTTTTTAAATTGATTCCCTCTATCCTCAAACCCTTTAAATTGGTCATAGCTTGAACTTGATGGAGAAAAAAGGATTGTATCGTTAGGTTTTGATTTTGAAAAAATAATGTTAACTGCGTCATCAACAGTGTCTGCTAATGTTAATGGAAAATCAGAATCTAATTCAAATGATTGATCATGAATTAAGGTAGAGATTTCACCAAATACAATAGCCGATTCAGCCCTTTTATGAAGTGTTCTTAGCATGTCATAAAAGTCGAATCCTTTATCTTCACCACACAAAATAACATGAAAACGTCCTTCTATAGATTCAATAGCTTTTAATGTAGAATCTGGGTTAGTAGATTTTGAATCATTGATAAAATAGCGGTTTCCTATTTTACCTACAGTTTCTAGTCGATGTTTTAGGCCTTTAAATTGTTGTAATTGAGTAAGAGCATAATGTTTTGATTTTCCAACAATTTCACATGCTTTTACAGCCGCAACCACATTAAGCTGATTATGTTGCCCTGGAAGGTGACAGGCTTCAACAATATCTTTATCGATATCATTTAAACTAAAAGGTATAGTCTGTGCAAGGCTATCTTCTACAATATCACAGACTAGGGGATCGTCTTCATTATAAATTAAAATATCAGACGCAGTTTGAGCTTGATGGCATTTTGCTTTTTGAGCCATGTATTCATCCATTGAACCATGGCGACGTAAATGATCTGGTGTAATATTTAAAATAATAGCTATATTTGGTTTGAATGTGACACAAGTCTCTAGTTGATAGCTACTTACTTCAACTGCAATTTCTGGATATATTTGTTCTAACCCAACGTAATTAATTAAAGGCACACCAATATTTCCTGATGCTGGAATATCAAGAATATGGCTTATTAATGATGTCACAGTAGATTTTCCATTCGTTCCAGTAACAGCAATAATAAAAGGAGCAGCACCTGAATCTTGAAAAAGTTGATAAGAAAATTCAATTTCTGATATAACTTTATTTTTATAGTCTTCATATTTTTCTGGTGGAATACCTGGAGATGTAACCACAATGTCGGCTTCTTCTGGGCTTGTAATAATGTAGTTTAAATCTTCCGCTTTCTTTTTGACCGCTGAGCCAGTAATTCCATCACCTAAAACTGCAATTTGCTTAATTGTCATTGATTACCTTTCACATGAGATAGTTATAGTATAAGTCATACTAGGATTGCTTAAAAGATAAAATATTTAGACTCGATTTGAGAATATGTCAATTTTAATTGTAAAATAAAATATGATTTATAGAACAGAAGATCCCGAAAAGTATATTACACAAAAAGAACATGCTCGATTTTCTTCTGAATTAGTCAAATCCTGGGAAAATGAGTCTTTTCCAAAGCCTAGACCATTTGAATCTGTTCGATATGCAGCAGAAATTCATGATTTTGGTTGGGAAATATTTGAAAAGTATCCTGAAATTAATCCATTTAATGACAAGCCATACGATTTTCAGGAAGCACCCATAAAGTCGAAAGTTGGCATTTGGAAGTTGTCTCGTGAAAAGGCGCTCGAAAATAATTTATATTCAGGTTATTTAGTGGCAAAACATTGCTTGAATCTGAGTAAGATGGCAGTGAATCATCATTCAATGAGTCCTGAAAGTGAAGAAGAGATCAAACAATATTGGAGAGAAGAAAGTAATGTTGTTGAAAAATGTATGTATTCTTTAAAAGATGATACCTATTTTTCTCAGTATTTGGATCAAAAAAGAATAGCGTACAATCAAGAAGTTTTACGAATTGTTGATTGGATTTCATTAATTATTTGCTTAGGAATCAAAGATAAAAGTAATTTTCCGTCTAGTTTACTAGGGGAAGAGTTTAGAGTAAAGTTTGTTGCTCAAAATGATACTCAATACACCTATAAACTAAAGCCTTATCCTTTTAACCAGCGAGTATTTTATGACAAGGTTATTATTAACAAACTAAACACCGATCAAACAGTTAACAAGTATGTGAAAATTGAGCCAATGAAATAGTTAGTTTTTAATTAAAATAACTTTCAAGATTTTAATATCATTTATAGGAACATTTTTATATGGTTGAACTGTCGTAGTTGGTTTTTGTTTAATAGTATCAACAACAGACATACCTTCTATTACTTTACCAAAAACAGCATACCCAAATTCTCTTGGGGTTGGGGTTTTGTAATCAAGCGCAAAATTGTCATTAACGTTTATAAAAAACTGTGAAGTTGCACTATCAATTAGTTTTGATCGAGCCATCGAAATAGTTCCGCGTTTATTATTTAATCCGTTATCAGCTTCGTTTTTTATAGGAGATAATGTTTGCTTTGGAGTCAGCCCTTCAGTTAATCCTCCACCTTGAATCATAAAACCATCAATAACTCTATGAAAAAGAGTACCATCATAAAAATCAGAATCAACATACTTTAAAAAATTATCAACTGTTATAGGGGACCGATCTTCAAATAGTTCAATAAAAATATCACCTTGTGTGGTTTTCATCCTAACAACAGGATTATCCGGGTTTTCCAGTAAAGAACCATATTTAACTGTATCCTTACAACCAGTAAAAGATACGATAATTAAGCATGAAATAGATAGTATTTTTAAAATATTTTGAATTTTCATACCAAGATAATACTTTAAAAATAGTTAATTCACAATTTAATAATTAAAGGCTTTAATTGGTTCCAGATGGTCGAGTCGACATCTGAACAGAGTATTTTGAAAGCTGATTAAGAAATTTTTTTGATAAATTACTTGGTGTTTGATTAAGTTTTAAAATCATATTTTTATATAACAGTTTAATATGATACGTTTGATAAAAAATATTTATAATATAAGCAAAAACAATTATTTTTTGCGATACAACTTGAAAGACAAGTGCAGTATTTGATTCAGTTGATGGTGGGCCTAGTTCGGATACTAAAACATAACTTATTACAAAAAGTGACCAAGCTAGATAACCGAAGGCCATACTATTTTTTAAGTGAGGCGATCGAAATAAAGCTATTGAATATAATAAAGTGCACGGGAAAAATAAGCGAAATGTCCAAGTGGCAAAAGAATCATGAGGGTCAAATATTAGATCTGCAGGAGTAAGTCCAACCCCAACAAGACATAAACTTCCCAATATACCGAAACATGTACCTGCCATCGCTAAATTTCTATTAAGTTTATCTTTCATAAATAATTTATAAAAATTCAAATAAAATAAAACAAAAACAATCCCAGCAAAAATGACACAACTATTAAATAAAAAGAACGAAACCCAATTCGCATCTCCTGAAAAACTAACTGATCGACCCAAATCACTAAAAAAGTTTTTAGTAAATGAATATCCAGGATTATTAATATTAAAATAAGTCCCACCTTTATAAAAATACATCCCCAAAATGTTGAAGACGATAAACACATAAACACAAATTTGAGGAAGTGTCATCAAGCTAAAGCGTGGGGAATTAAGAAATTTAATTTTTTTTAAAAATTGTGTTTTGACGATCATTTTATTACACCCTTCCTTTTGAGCTTGTTACTTTAAGATTTTTTTTAAGCCGTGCTTGTCGTGACTGAAAAAAAGTATTGATATGAAATGTTTGATACAAAACATTTAAGATAAAAGTAAAGACAATTATTTTTTGGGAGATAACTTGAAAGATTAAACCACCTTCAGTATTGAATAATCCAGGTCCCAATTCTGATAAGACTACATATGCAGCAACAAAAAGTGACCAGAATAAATAGCCGTATGCCATTGAATTATGAAATCGTTTTGATCTAAATAATGTAATCGAATACAAAAGCGTACAAGGAAAGAAAAATCGAAATGTCCATTTTGCACAAAATCTATGAGCTTCTAAATCTAAATCAATTGGGAATAAGGCTACACCTATAAGACAGCAACCACCTAAAAGCCCAAATAAAGTACCAAACATGGCTATATATCTGTTAACAACATTGCGTCTAAATAGCAAAAAAAACTCAAAGAAAAATAAGACAAAGGTCATGCCAGATAATACAATGCATGTGTTAAAGAAAAAGAAAGAGATCCAATTGGAATCATTTGAATAGCTTGTAGTACGACCTAAATCGCTAAAAAAATTTTTACTTATCGAATAACCAGAAGCACTTGGATCAATGACATTTCCTCCAGAATAAAAAGTCATAGCAATTAAGTTAAAAATGATGAAAATAATCATTACAACACGTGGTATATCAAGTAAAATGATGTGCGGATGTCTGACTGCTTTAAAGTATTTAACCATTTAAAAGAGCTCCTATTAATGTGTTATGTTTTGACTTATAAAAAGATACCCATTTTAGAAATGTATTAAACATGATTTGTGTAAAAAAAGGTTAAATTATATATTTAAATAGTAATAATTATTAAAAAATTAATTAATGGTTCGGTTTTGATATTTCAAATTTTGTTTTTATAATAGTGCATATGATAAAACAACAACAACTTAATTTAAGTTTTAAAATAGCCAGTTTTTTTCTAAGTGTTTTTATCTTAAGTTCTTTTTTGTCGATTTACGGAAATGTTAAAGAAATTCAAGTTGATAAATCCAAATCAGTAGTTGGTTTCAACGTTAATCAATTTGGCTTAGGTATGGTTGAAGGGAAATTTGAAAATTATGATATATACTGTGAAATAAATGGTAATACGATAACATCTTTAAACGCATCCATAAAAATTGAAAGTATCAAAACAGGAAACAAAACTCGAGACCGTCATCTTCAATCAAAGCAATTTTTTTATGCAAAAAAACACCCTGAAATAGTATTTGAAATGATAAGGCCGATTAAGCTTTCTGATACGCTTTTATATGGAAAATTAACAATTCGTGGAGTAGAAATTGAACTAGCTATTCCAGTTGAAATAAAAAAAAGTGTTGAAAATAACAAACAAATAATTATTGCTAAAACTATAAATCATGAATTTAACAGAGATATTTTTGGGTTATTAACATATGTAAACCTAATAAGTAATTTGGTTCAGACTAATATTTATGTTACATTTTCAAGTGATGAAATTTAGCCATATTTTTCTTTTTTTATTTTTTTTGTTAAGTTCACCCATGCTGAGCTATCATCATCAGTTTTTAATGGTCCAAAGTGCTGAGCAGTTGTATACCAAACAGCTCGTTGCAGCTATAAACCATCGTTTTTTAGGGGTTCCATTGAAAGATAATGGTCTTTTTGGTCAAGATATTGGTGCAAATGTCGGGTATGATCTTAAATTAGGCTTATCATCAAATCAAATTGTGAGCTATTCATCAGCATCAACTTACAGTCAGCAAAGTTTAATCTACAAAAAAAGTTTTTCTTTAAAAGAAAAAATTTGGACAGGAGGAGCTATCCATTTTGATATGCTAACGTTAACAACACAAGAAAATACAACGTTAAGCTACACGCTATTTGGGGCATATGTTTCTGAGTCTATTGATATCGCTGTAAATACCATTTATAAGGACTATTTTTCATCTATACAAATGGGGTTTGCAACGGCATTCAGAGTAATTCCAAAAACAAAATTATTCTTAGAATATCTAACACCCATTAAAAGTTACGCAGAATATGGTGTTTTTATATCTGGTGTAAAATTGATGACATTTGGCCATAATTTTTATCTATTTTTATCAAATCAAAACGATGTTGGGTATATTCCTGCAAGTAGTGGATCTGATGAAAATCAATTATATTCAGGGTTTAAAATAGAACGAATTTTTGATTTTTAAGACAGATCAACAATATAGGTCGAAGATGACACTGTTACTGAATATTCCGAAAGATCATTGACGCCGCTTGTAGAAGAGGAAGAAGAAAACGAACCATCTGAATCAAATATACTATTATGGCTACCGCAAACAAATTGATTACTGTTAAAAGACCAGCGGTTATATACATTCGCATGTGGGCAGCGGGATGAAAACGCCACTACAGTACCGTTTATATTTGCGAGCATTACGTATATATTAGTTGAATCGACACTATTAATGGTAACAAATCCTCCAGTGCTTTGCAGGGTTGTTCCTTGTGTTGATGAAAAAGGAATCGTTAAATTTGCTGTTGTAGAATCATATGTAATACCAGTTTCAGTAGAAGCAACATTGTTGGTGCTATCTTCAGTATATTTTGAGCAAGATAATAAGACGGGACTTACGAGCTGTAAACAAAGCAAAGAAACGATAGAAGTTGCAGATTGCTTTAAAAATTGCCTGCGTGAGCAATGACAATCAAATGAGTTATTTTTTTTCATAGATTCTATTTCCCCTTAAAATTAAATTTTAAACTTTTTTAGTAAGAATCTAAACCACGACCTAAATCAAAGTAAGTGACACCAATAATATTTAAAAATAAATCATTCGTAGAGTGAGGTTGTAACTCACGGAGTATTTTTAGTAACAAATTTTTTAAAACAGTTGCTTTGTCATTACTAAAAAATGAATTTATATCTTCGACCCATTT
>CEOK01130899.1_pt1 | contig 10075 bp, 5 predicted proteins | sample 427001 | NCBI WGS metagenome assembly CEOK01 (sample SAMEA2591108, study PRJEB7988) | marine metagenome | isolation source: saline water (ENVO:00002010), including | reverse complement strand
TAAGATGATGGATTCAAGAAAAAAAACAGGAGAGTTGATTCTTGACAGTAATGATTTGGAGCGAGAAAGAGGTATAACGATTCTTTCAAAAAATGTTGCAGCAAGTTATAAAGGAGTAAAAATAAATATACTAGATACACCAGGTCATGCTGATTTTGGGGGAGAAGTTGAGCGAGTATTAAAAATGGCAGATGGTGTTTTACTTCTAGTAGATGCTTTTGAAGGCCCCATGCCTCAAACAAGATTTGTTTTAAGTAAAGCTATTTCTTTGGGCCTTAAACCAATTGTTGTTGTAAATAAAGTAGATAAGGAAAATTGTAAACCTGAGATAGTTCAGGAGCAAGTTTTTGATCTTATGTTTAATTTAGATGCAACTGAAGATCAGCTTGATTTTGTTACGATTTATGGTTCTTCTAAGCTTGGCTGGATGAGTAAGTATTGGGAAACTCCAACTCATAATATAACTCCATTATTGGATGCAGTAATTGAAAATATACCAGAAGCACCATACCTTGAGGGCCCCCCCCAGATGCAGATAACTTCTTTAGATTTCTCTAATTTTAAGGGGAGAATAGCTATTGGCAGAGTTTTTCGCGGGGATTTGATTAAAGGGAAGGATTATATTCTTTGTAAAGATGCGATAAATAAAAAAGTTCGAATTAAAGAGTTATTTGTTTTTGAAGGTCTTGGAAGAGTAGAAGTTGATTCAGTTAGAGGTGGAGATTTATGTGCAGTTATAGGTTTAGATGATTTTGATATTGGAGATACTCTTGCAGATTTAGAATATCCGGAACCATTACCAAGAATTTCTGTAGATGAACCAACCATGAGTATGCTTTTTACAATCAATAATTCTCCTTTTTTTGGCAAGGAAGGAAAATATGTTACATCTAGAAATATTCGAGAGCGACTTTTAAAAGAAACAGAAAAAAATCTTGCTTTACAAGTTGAAATGACAGACTCTGAAGATAAGTTTAATGTTTTTGGGAGAGGAGTTCTACATTTATCTATCCTTGTTGAGACAATGAGAAGAGAGGGTTATGAGTTCCAAGTTGGAAAGCCTCAATTTATTGAAAAACAAATAGATGGAGTTAAAAGTGAACCTTTTGAAACTCTGGTTGTTGATGTTCCTTCAGAGTTTTCGGGGAAAGTAATTGAATTAGTCACTCAAAGAAAAGGGGATCTAATTGTGATGGAACCTAAAGGCGATTTACAACATTTGGAGTTTTATATTCCTTCCAGAGGATTAATTGGATTGAGAAATAATATGCTAACAGCCACTTCAGGGCAAGCCATTATGACCCATAGGTTCAGAGAGTTTTCTCAACACAAAGGAGATATACATACGAGAATGAAAGGGTCTTTAATTTCAATGGAACAAGGTTCAACAAAGAGCTTTGCTCTAAATAGGCTTCAAGATCGAGGAAGATTTTTTGTCGAGGCAACAGATATGATTTATAAGGGTCAAGTAGTTGGAGAACATACTAAAGACAATGACTTAGAGGTAAATCTAATAAAAGGAAAGCAATTAACAAATATGAGAAAATCTGGTTCAGATGATGCAATGAAAATATCCCCTAAAGTTATTTTTTCACTTGAGGAATCGATGGAGTATATTAAAGAAGACGAGTATTTAGAGATTACGCCATCAAGTTTAAGAATGAGAAAGATCAAATATTAAACAATATTAGAAAAAAATGACAATAATAATTGGGCTTTACTGTGGTTTTAATAAAATAACTAATTGATTTAAAATTTACAATAATTTATTTTTTTTAATTCTTTTATTTTTAGATACATTTTTTCTATTTTTAAATTCACCTCCTCTTCGGCCTTTTGTATTTGGGTGAGTAGATCTCCCTTTTTTAATTTTTAAAGATTTATTTTCTTTAGATTTTTTGCTAATTTCTATGACAACATCTCTACCTCCTAGTGAAAACCCTTCTAAAGATTTAAATACTAGCTTAAGTTTTTCCTTGGATACATTGAAAAATGAAAATGATCTTTTGACATCAAATCCATTTAGATCCTCATCATTTAGTGAAGTCTTATCTTTTAATAAATCTTTTAACGCAGCCCAATTTAATCCATCCTTTTCACCTATATTTATAAATACCCTCTCAGAGCCAACTAATTGATTTTTATTTAAAGAATTCAAATCTTCTGAATCCTCATAGAAATTGATCATTTTAGATAATGAATGTGAAATGAATTTTTCAATTATTTTATTTGATGTAGTTTTTTGTGATATATCATCAATTATTTTTTTGAAAGGTTTCAAAGATTTTTCATTTATTTTAGAATTTAATAAATCATCTATTGATTTTGTTACAAGAGCTTTGATCACTTCACTACTAGATGGAATATTTTTTTTTTCTATTTTAAAGTTGAGTGTCTTTTCAATCTTGATGAGTTTGTGCCTATCTTTAGCTCCTATCAAAGATATTGATTTACCATGGTTCCCTGCCCGTCCAGTTCTTCCACTTCTGTGAGTATAAACTTCTACTTCATCGGGGAGTTGATAGTGAACTACGTGGTTTATATTATCTACATCAATTCCTCTTGAAGCTACATCTGTTGCAACAAGAATAGTGATTTTTTTCTTTTTAAATTTTTTCATGACTGCATCTCTTTGCATTTGAGACATATCTCCATGTAAACCATCAGTGTTGAAACCATCAGTTTGAAGTCGATTAGTAATATTTTGAGTTTCTGCTCTTGTTCTGCAAAATACGATTGCATAAAAAGAAGGGTTATAATCTATCACTCTTCTCAACACTTTGTAACGATTTTTATGATCAATTAAATAATAGTAATGATTAACTGTTGATGCCGATTGATTTTTTATTCCACAAGTAACTTCTATTGGGTCATTCATATATTGGTATATTATTTTAGAAACAGAATTTGGCATTGTGGCAGAATATAACCATGTATTTCTCTTTTTTGAGACTGTTTCCAATATTTTGTCAATAGCTTCCTGGAATCCCATGTTTAACATTTCATCTGCCTCGTCAATTACCAAATAATCAACATTTGATAAAATGACTAAACGTCTATTAATGATATCTTGAAGTCTTCCTGGTGTTGCAACAATAATTTGTACTCCTTTTTTTAAATTTCTTGCTTGATCTGAAATACTTGCACCTCCATATAGGGCTAAAATCTTTGTTTTTTTAATTCGTGCAAAATTTTTTAAATCTTCTGAGATCTGAATACACAACTCTCTTGTTGGAGCTAAAATTAATGCTTGAATGTTATTACTATGATTATTTATTTTTTGAATTAGAGGTAACCCAAAAGCAGCTGTTTTCCCTGTACCAGTTTGAGCTAAAGCAACTAAGTCAGTTTTTTTTTTTAAAACAATTGGAATACATCTTTTTTGGATTGAAGTAGGTTTTTCAAAACCTAAATAATTGACCGCTTTAATGATATCTTTCTCAAGTCCTAGGGTAAAAAAATCTTCATTCATAATCTAAGATTAAGTTTTTATAGAATCCTAACACTCAAATCACTTAATATTCATTATTAACTAACTAATTGTATGTGTTATAAGATTGCGAAACTACAACAAATTTATTTAGTAAAAGAATATCTAATAAAGATAAAGCCTAAGTTCATAGAAGAGAGTTTATTTTATAGTTTAGAATTTTGAAATTTAACTTTTAATAGATGTTTCTATGTTGTTTTTAAAAGCTGAATACTAACGGTTGTTTGTCCATTATTGGGGAATTTAAATGTAAATTTTGGGACGGGGGAAAGTCCAGCTTGTTTAGCAGCATTTATGAAACTTTCGTACTCAATAATATACTGATCTGTATATCCATGAGTTGCATCATAAGGTGTAGCGAGTGTTCCTCCAATATTAGATGCAGCATTTTTTGAGTTAATAGTATGTAATTCTACTATTAATAAACCAAATTTTCTAACGAAAGGTGCCCAGGATAAAAGGTGATTATTTAAATTTTGAAATAATTCGTTATTTGGAATTCTTCTACCTCGAAATGCAAAAGCGCCCTCTGAATTAGTTTTTAATAGTGTCTTTACAGGTCTTTTATATATTCGATTATGATCTAAAAAGGTTCTGGTATTTAACAAATCAACTAATTTTATTTGATATCTATCAAAAAGCATTTTATTAAGTTTATGAGGATCACTAATATCTCCAAAAACTATTTTTGCCTTTATTTTTTCGGAATTCATTTTTTTTATTGAAGTCAACCTTGCCTTTTTATTGAAGTCAACCCCAACTATCTGGACTGGAAATTTTGATAAAAATGTTCCCCTCAAAGTTTTTTCTTTAATTACATTGTAAATGTGGTTTATAAAAGAGCCGTCTCCACAACCAATGTCAATAAATCCTTTTGGTTGTTCATTTATAGGCTTATTAAATATTTCAATAATTATTTCATCTACTTTTTTAAAGTAGGTATTATGAGCTCCTCCACTACCCCATACATTCATATATCTGTAAACATGACTCTCATCACCTTTTTCAGTTTTTACCCAAATTAAATTTGGATCTCCAGTTAATAGTGTATTAAGTTTGGCAAATGTGGGAAGATATGATACAGTTACTCCATAAGCACTTGCTTTTTTTAAATAGAATACTCCTCTCTCATTAATTCGAACTTTTGAATTTTGTTTAGATATAAATTTTAAATTTTGAAATATTTCAATCATCAATTCATAAGTTTTTTTTGGGATATCCAAACTTTTTTGGGATAAAAGAGAATTAACTTCTATTTTTTTTAATTTATTATTCATTCCTAGTCCAACCATTAATGGTCCTAAAATTATTCCTTCCATATGGTTCACCATTCTTCTAATTAATAAATTACTTTCATTAACATGAAGATATTTTATTTCGTTATAAGCCTTTTTAAGATATTCAACATTTAATGTATTAGAAATCATATTCTTAGGCCGAACTATGAAATTTTTTATAAGATTAAAAAATGTCTCATAATAATGAACTTGACGAAAAGCTTGTTCTCCTAAATTTGTTATTTTTAAGTATATTCTGTCCATGTCATTGTCTATTTCTCTCCTAAGATATCCTTGTGATGAAAGGATACGAAGAGCAATATTTAAATAGCCGGAATTTGTATTTAACATGGAATTGAGTTTGTTAAATCCCAATTCACGTTTATCAATTAATATTTTTAGAGCGCCTATTTTATGTAAGACATAGATTGTTGGAATAACAGCCCATCCATCAAGATGTAAAAATAATCTTTTTCGAATTTCTATCTGTTCTTCTTTACTTAAACAATTTTTCATAATTAATTTAGAAATTTTTTAAAGTTTTTTAATGCATTAATAATTTTTTAATAATTTTTATTTTACTGCAATATATATTGAAGCTACTCCCATTGATAATGAATAACTTTTTACATTTATATATCCAGAGTTTTTAATAATTTTTTTTAACTCAAAACCATATGGAAAAGTATCAACTGATTTAGGGAGGTAATTGTATGCATTACCATCTTCTGAAAAAAGTTTCCCTAATCTTGGAATTATATGGTAAAAGTAGAATTGGTAAATTTTTTTAAATATAAATATTTTAGGTTTTGAGAATTCTAAAATATATAGTTTACCTTTTGGTTTAAGAACTCTGTTAATTTCGTATAGTCCTTTTTCTAGATTTTCAAAGTTTCTCAGTCCAAAACTAATAGTAACTGCATCAAATTCATCTTTTTTAAATGGAAGTTTTTCTGAGTCTCCTAATTGAAGCTTGATTTTATGAGTTAATGATTTTTTAATTAATTTTTTACTCCCAATTTCTAGCATTTTTTTTGAAATGTCTAGACCAATAATTTCATTAGGTTTTGCTTTCATTAATGCAATTGCAAGATCACAGGTTCCAGTTGCAACGTCTAAGATATTTTTTGGTTGTTGCTTTTTAACATGGTTAGCAAGTTGGTTACGCCAATAAATATCTAAGCCTAAAGAAAGAAAGTGATTTAAAAAATCATATTTATTGGAAATTTTATCAAACATTTTAACAATTTGTTCTTTCTTTGATAAACTAGATTTTTTATAAGGCGTTACAATTTTTTTCAAATCAAAATTTTATAAAAACACACTTTTAATTTCTTTATTTGTATTAGCTTAGGTAAATTATAATATTTATTAAAATACTTTATGAACTATAAAGGTAAAGTTTTATAGGTGAATTAATACCTATTTTAAGATTCCGTTACGTCCACTTTTCCCGTCCATAGTTCCAGTTAAATATATATTTTTACTAACACCATTTTTTGAATTAAATAGAGTCATAATAATAGATGAGTCTGAATTCCATTGGTATTTAGCTTTATCAAATATATCTTCTTCAACAAATCCCCCCATAAAACTAATTAAAGAATCATTCCCTTGATAATTTATTTTTACATTATAAACATTTTTGTTTAAATCCAAAAAATTAAACATATTCCATACAGATACTTTTTTGTCAAATATTGAATCAGGGGTTTCATTTAAAAAAAGAGAGTCAATTTGAATATCAATAGTTATTTCATTTGAATCGTTTGATGGCTTGTTTTGGCATGAAAATAGAATTAAGGAAAAAAAAATTAAAAATTGCTTCATAAATATTTTTACTTGCAATCTAGTATTTATATTTGGGTTACAATAATTACTTTAAAATTAAATCGAAAAAATTTTGAAATATTTAAAAGAAAATAAGGGAGCTGGAATAGTCTTTTTAATTACAATTGTTTTAATTTTTTTTCAAAATCTAATTGCTAAATATTATGGAGAAATAAATAGTCTTGTATGTATTATCATTTTAATGATAGGATTAATTTTTACTGTAATAATTTACAGAGTTAAGAGGGACAAAAAATAGAGCCATTTTATTATCTAAACATAAAAAGTTAAAGAATCAATTTAAAGTAAAATTTGAACTCCTAAGTTGAATTGAGGGGCATAATTAAAGTTTCTAAAATTATATTCTTTCCCATTAAATGGATAGTACCATCTGTTTTTAGCACTTAAAAGGTTTCTTGCACTTAAAGAAATATTACTTTTTTCAGTGATCTTTCTATTTATTTTAAGGTTTAAAATAGGTTGAGGAGCCTGGTAAACGTCAACAGCTCCTTTTTGAACAATAACAATATTTTTTCCAGAAATATTAAAATTTGCACTAGATGTCCATTTATTAAATTGATACTGGGAATAAAAATTAATTATATAAGGAGATTGGCCAAACATTGGTCTGGTGTCGGAATGATTGGGATCCAATGCTTGAATAAGCTCAAGCTCTTGTGAATCAATTTTTGTTTGAGATTTAATATACGAAGCATTAAACCCTAAGTTTAGAATTCTTTCTTTTTTTAAGAGAATTTTTTTTTTGAATTCAAATTCAAATCCAAATAATAACGCTTGATCAACATTTCTCCACGATAATTCTATATTTTGAGCTTGAGGATTCATTACTTGTTCAATTGGATTTGTAAATTTTTTATAAAATCCTGATATACTAGCTATCCCAGCCCCTAAAAGATATCGCTCTAATCTTAAATCTAAATTGTTAATTAGAGTTCGTTTTAAATTAGGATTTCCAATAAATTGAAAAGTCGTTTCAAAATCATACCAAGAAATAGGAGCAATTTCTCTAAAACTTGGTCTTGCTAAAGTTTTAGTAAATGAAATACGCAGAAATGAATTTTCATCTAAATTATATTTAGCATTCAATGCTGGAAGAATATCACTATTATTTAGTCTACCAATATCTTGTTCCGCATCTGAACTCACTGCAAGAATTTTAGAATTTTCAAATCTTGCCCCAAAGGTAATTTCTAAAATATCAGTTGGGTTTAGTGTGCTCATTATATAGGAACTTAAAATTTTTTGTTCTGCATTATATTGATTTTTTATTTCAGTATTGTCGATTACATTAATGTATTCCCCTTGCCCCCCCAGGCCAGTATTTGACTGTCCAACAATCATATTTTCAGAATTAAAATACTCCTTTAAATTATCATTATAGTTAATCCCATTTGCAATAAAAGTATAACGATATTCAATATTGTCTCTTTTTTTATCTAAATAGTAAAATCCTAATTTTATAAATTCAGAATCATTCAGGTTAAATTTATAATCTGATTTAAAATTAATATTATCTTCATTTAGATAACGGTAATATCTGGTTGGTGCTGGATATAGATTTGCTTGGATTGAATATGTAGGTAATGTATCTAAATAAATATCTCCAGTTTCATCATCTTCAAGATATATATACTCATAAGAATTAGTGAATACTCTTAAATCAGGTGTATTTTGATAGGATTTGGTCAAACCTAAATTCCAATTTAGTTCTGAATTTTTATTTCTAGAAAATTTATGGTTACCAGATAATTGTGAGGTTTTCATTTGTCTTTCAAGATATCTTTGAGTTCTCTGTTCTTCATATAATCCAAAGGCATCAGACATATTTTCACCATCAAAGTATCTTGCAGAACTTTGTCCACTTTGGTTAATCATTCCCATCAAAGCCAATTTGTGGTTATCATTAAATTTTATTGAAGTAGTTGTGAAAATTGAGCCAAAAATATTTTCATCGCCTCTAGATTCCAAACCAACTTTATCAGGATTAAGAGTTTGAGATGCACTACCTGTTTGTTTATACCTTCCAAATTCAGCATTTTCGAAGTATAAATATTTTTTTGAATAATTTACACCAGAATAGAATCCAACCTCTTTTTCCTTTAAAATATATTTATTACCTATGCTAAAGTTAAGTGATCTATTTAATCCAGACCTATATCTTTCAGGGTCCCAATTTTTGGAAAATGAATTTGTAGCTATTGAAAGAGAGTCGTTAGTTTTGATTCTATGTTGTTCTATCCAAAACCACCTTTCAGACCAACTATTAAAATTACCATTATCATCTTGAACTTCATTTAATGTCATGTTTGCGTAACTAGGATCTTGGGATTGAGCATAGTAAAAAGCTTGTTCAAATGAAGATGGATCGTAGTTATTAATTCCATTTTGTAAAACAAAATCTGGAATATCTCTTGATCCGTCATCATATCCAATCCAGTCAGTGTTACTTGGGTCTTGTCTTAAAAAATTATTATTAAGATTTGATAAGTTTGAATACCCAGTACTATAATTAAAAAATACTTCCAGAGAATCGGGGAAGTCACTAGTATATAAATCAACTAATCCTCCAGTAAAATTTCCAGGAAGATCAGGAGTAAAAGTCTTAAACACTAATATATTATCAATAATATTTGAAGGGATTAAGTCCATTTGAACAGAGTTTTTATTGGGATCTAAGCTAGGAATTGCAACTCCATTTAATGTTGCTAAACTATAACGATCACTTAATCCTCTTACAAATACATACTTGCCACTTTGAATATTTACTCCGCTAACATTTTTAACAGCGTCAGCTGCATTTGAACTCCCAGTTATTCTCATTTGTTTTTTTGAAAGAGTATTTATTAATCCTATAGATTTTTTTTGAACATTTACTACATATGACTCATCTTTTCTATTAACTTTTGTAACTAAGTTAACATCATCAATAGTATAACTATCTGAAATAAGTTCAAAGTTAACTGTTAAGTTATTATCCAAATTTATTTCTATGGTATCATTTAGATATGAAATGTATTGGCAAATAATTTTTACTATACCGCTTTCAATATTTAAAATTTCGTAATTACCCTCAAAATCTGAGATTGTTCCATTATTTCCTCCATCTAGATAAACAGATGCTCCAATTAATCCTTCTCCAGTTGATTTATCAGAAATTTTTCCAGATATCTTAAAATTATTTTGGCTAAAGACAATATTAGACACAAAAAGTATTACGGCTAAGTAATGTTTCATTTTTAAAATATTATTTATACAAATGAAATGCTCTTATGTTAACATACTATGACATTAATATTAATTTAATATAAATTTATATGAATTAATAACTAAAAATTAATATAAGTTAAAGAATTAAATAATATTACATTACCAAGTTTATTTTCAAATTAATCAAAAAATATTGTTATGGATTTTAAATTACTCTTTTTAAATTCTTTATCTTTTTTATTTATTTTCT
>CEOK01078517.1_pt1 | contig 10084 bp, 5 predicted proteins | sample 427001 | NCBI WGS metagenome assembly CEOK01 (sample SAMEA2591108, study PRJEB7988) | marine metagenome | isolation source: saline water (ENVO:00002010), including | reverse complement strand
CCATTCATCTAACATCCCATCCCCATCTTGATCCAAATTCACCTCAGAAAATGCATATGGAAGAAATACCACATTCAAGAACCCTATTTTATTGGTACTGCTTCCAATCGAGGTTGAAGTACTTGTGATATAAGATCCAATCGAACTATGGTTAGACAACTGATTAATCGAGGATTTTCCACCACCCGAGTCTATATTTGCTAATAGTGAGCACTTTATTGTAAAAAGTATAAGTAGTAATTTAAGTGTTTTCATAAAAGGAATCATCTAATTAAACCAATCTTGATGGAGTAAGTCTTGTGTTGGGTCAGTTTCATATGCGTTATCTGAATTTTCATTAATATACTCACTTTCTGAGGAAACCGGTCTTAGTAAAAAGCTATGGCTAGCGTCAAAAATGCTTAATTGATCATTAATCTGAAGAATTAAATCCTCACTCATGCTTACGGTAGTCTGAAGACTTTCAACGATAGATTCAAAATTGTAAGACGAAGAGAAACTATCCCCTTGGAAAAACTTATACTTAGGAAATCTAGAATCAAAGATTTGCCAGTCATTAAAATACTCTTGGAAAGGGAGAAGCCATGCATATTGAGGAGGGGTAATAATAAGAATCGAATCGATCAAATCATTTAGTTTAAACTTAGCTTTATATATGGTATTCAATAGCTTTTTATAATCGTAATAAGTGAAATAAACCGAACTTAAATCCGGAACAGAATCCAATACTCTGTAGAGCGATTTTATTCGATCCTCCATATTATAAATCTCAAGATACATGTCAGGATAGGTCTCATATAAATCTAAGATTTCATCATAACAGAGAGAGACATTATTGAGGAAGTCATTATACGCTAGAACGATTCCTTGCTCTACTAACTCAGGGCCAGGATCTGGATCAGGGTCGGGTTCGGGATCTGGATCGGGATCAGGGTCTGGATCAGGGTCTGGATCGGGGTCTGGATCGGGACTTGGTCCTGAAGTAATAAACTCAAAACTCTCGATTCTAACAGGCACATCCCTTTGCACGATATACATAGCAACCGCACTAAATTCTCTGTTAGGCTGTGGTGGAATAAAGATGGTGAAATCCGTGCTTCCTGTTTGGGTTAGTGTTAGTTGTTCCGTTACATAATAAGGTTCAATTTCAGGGAAATTATCTTTTCCAATTAAGAAATAAATGTCGGCATCTTTCATTCCAGAAGTCGGATAAAGACCCGCGGTAATCCTTACACTACCACCTGATTCAAAATTTAAAGGGAATTGCCCATCGACATCTTTGTATAAAAAACCGCCCCAATTTTCAGCTGGAGAAGACCCCCATTTACTATCCGGGAACATGTAAATATCTCGGATGCCCGTATTCCCACCAAAAGGCAAAAACATACAATCAGCACGAGAGGTATTCGGCGGAGTATTCCAGAAAAAATCATTATCATGATTAGGACTCAACTCATCCCCCGGGTGAATTTCTGTATTTGGTACTACATAAATCGCAAGGCCCCGACTTCCAACACCAGCGTAATCACTCACAATCACTCGACTCAGATTATTCTCTGGCCCATGGTCAATTATAGTGTCGATCGTATCATCAATACCAATCTTATAGTCATTAACCGTGGTCGGAGATTCCGCTGAAACTTTTTTAATTTCCGTCCAATTCGAAGACGAAATCAAACCTTGATGCCCGTCACTAGTATCGATTAAAAGCAGCGGCACTCCCAAGAAATCAATATCTAAAACAACTTGATCCGCACTGGCGTAGCCCCAGATTCCATTAGGATCGTAACCCACCGATATCGGTCCAGTAAGGGTATTTAATTCATCATCGACTAATGAAATCTGAGAAGCATTTGAAAATAAAGCGCCACCAAACTCCCGATCTGAACCCCAACTAATGACTGCAGAATGATTGATCGCCATTCGAACATAAACCTGTTCCGACACCCCTTGAATCACATCAACCGTAACTTGCTCAATACCTCCCTCTAACATTTGAGTCGTAATAAGAGCAACGGTACCGTCTGAAGATGCCTCTCCACTTAAATGATACGTTTTAAGATCTTTAGACCATAAATAAAAGACTTCCGTATCTTCGATATCATTCTTTTTACGATAGCGAACATTTAGTCTTTTATCAACCGCTTCTGCACTCGTGTAAAAACGAGAAGCAAGTACGGGATTTTCACCTAAGGCGTACTCAATGATATTGAGAATTCCATCTGAATCATAATCCCCATTCACATCATGAATATGTTCACGAAGACCATAGGAGCGCATCCACTCCATAAAACTTTCCGAGTAAGCATAATTGAAAACTAGAAAAAGTATTACAATTAATCTGCTAGATATTTGGGAAAGCCTTGTCATTTCATCCATATAATAAGTCTTATTCTGGTAACGTTTCTAAAAGATATGAGAAGCTTTTCCAACTATCCTCGTCCAACCACTGCCCTGGATCTCCGTATATACTATTAGGTTCAATAGTTCTAATATGAATTTCTCCAAGTTTATCCGGTTGGCCTTCACCATAATTATTTGCAGATACAGGAGAGCCATTTATCCAAGTATCAACATTATCGTTATTATGATCACGCAAACCAATCCAAACTTTTGGATAATCCGCTGTCGCTAAGATTAATAATGAATCATTGATCTTATCTTGAGTATCTAAAACAGCAAGCCTCCCTCCTCTCGATTCGGCGTCGGCAAAGGCTTGATCCCATGAAAAATTACCTTCAATTATTGAGAATTCTGGATAGACATCAGAACTTCCCGTAACTGCTTCCGACAGAGAAATCATGAATTTTAAGTCTCGATCATTAGAGGTAGGCATCAAAGAGCCATTTGAACTCCTAAAAAGCTGATGTCCCCCCTCATAAGTAGAATCATTAATTTCACCATTAGACCCCATTCCTATTGCATAATAGAGATTCCCCTCACTTAGGACAGTATCAGGAGCAATCATAAAGAAATACTCATCGCCTTCAATCAGTTCAACTGGATCATTCAATACGACCGTGACCGACTGCTCACCCTCAGAAACGGAAAACGTTTTTGAAGCAATCGATGTATTAGGCTCAATTGAATTGTATAAATTTAAAACAAAATTCCCCGTGATATGATTGAGCCTTGAAATCCAGAACGAGATTGAATCAATAGACATTGAATTGCTTGCTGTAAAACTTTGCCCTGCTTCTAAAGCATCGGACCAGACATTATCAAAATAAACAGGATGATCCGCATTGAAGGCTTCTTGATTGGCAACCGATACAGGGATAACCAATTCATTTAATGCGTCATTTTCCTCAACATCACTTTTTAGTTTTATTGAGCCATCGGAATTAAAGATTCTATAAATTAATCCACCAGAATAAATTCCATTCCCTGTTGCTCGGACTGTAGAGGGTCCAGGGATTTTAAAAGGTAAATTAAGCCCTTCATTTATTGGTGTTGAGTAACCTAGATCTGAAACGTATAGTGATAGGTACTTATTTTCATATGTAGAATTACTTTGATCATTAAACAATTGTACTACCTCAATAATTTCTCCGGCTGCAACCGAAATCTCCACATTAGATTTTCGGTACCCTTGATTAGAATCAAAGATTCTATAGGTAAATCCTGAGTCGGGATCTGGCCCGCCATTAGGGTCTCTTGAAGAGGCTCGGACTGTAGAGGGTCCAGGAATTTTAAATGGTAAACCAAGCCCACTTAACACCTCTGCTGTGTAACCTAAATCTGAAACATATAGTGATAATGCCGAAGCCCAATTAAAATCACCTCGAGAATTAAACAACTGCAAAACCTCCATAGTTTGTCCGGCTGGAACAGAAACCTCTCCTTTAGATTTACCGTATTTAACGGGTGCCGAATTATTTTGATCCAATGCCTGAGCCACCCCTGAAAACTGGGCAAACGGTACACTCAAGATTCTTTCTCTCGGATTTTGTACCACACCATCGACAGATAACTCTAACCAATGTGAACTGGCTTCAGATAAAGCTCCAATAATGGATGGTTCTAATGTTTTGTAAGTTGCTTCAACAACTGCTGTATTACTTGGCGCTGAGGCATATTGTACTTCCAAATTTCCATCGACTTCGTTAACGACAAAAGGTGATGGAGGCGGTGCAATAACGATATCCCCTTCGGTGTATTGAGTCCCCGGTATATCGATTATTATTTCGGTGACGGCCCCGTTTTCAACCGTTGCAGTAGCCGTGGCTCCACTTCCATCTCCCGTAATGGTGACTAATGGAGGATTGTCGTCATCGTAACCACTCCCTCCGTTTTCTACATCAGCATAAATAACAAAACCATTAATGATGATGATATACGCAGTTGCTTGTTCCCCTGGATTCCCATCCACTTCATTCCAAGAATAGGTCCCATCGCTTACCGCTACGCTTCCGTCTACTGGGAGGCTTGTAAAATTTCCCGTATAATCGGTTGAGGTACCATCCGATGAAATAATGGTTTCTGTCTTAGTAACCGTGCTATCTCCGGAGGCTCCAAATTGAAAGCTATACACTCCGTTTTCATCTAAGGTGACCGTTCCGATATCTTCTGAGTAAATCTCATTACCACCCGTTTGAGCGTCGTAGAGCTTCACACCCATTGTTACATCACCTGTTACGGGATTGCCATTAGCATCAGACAGACGCCCTTGGTAATTAATATCATTAGGAACTGCAAAAGCAACCAACACACAAGTTAATTGCAATAAGGTAAAATAAAGTAAAGGCATTCATTTCTGATAGAATAAATGAACAAAATGTCGAGACTATTTAGAATTAATAGAAATCGAAAAAACTAAATATCTTTTAATTCAGAATGGAAGGATCGGCCTGCGGTGGTAGCATTGACATAGCCCGCACGGATGGTGAAATCACCAAAGCGTTCCTTCTCGTGCCTGTTTTTTGCGAAATCGACAAAAATCGGCTTTAAGTGCTCGAGAATTGCTTCATGCGTGACCGAGAGCTTATACAATTTATTCAAACGCTCACCTTCAAAGCCAGCACCCAAATATAAATTATACTTTCCAGGAACCTTACCGACTAATCCAATCTCACCAAGATAAGGTCGTCCGCAACCATTAGGACACCCGGTTGATCGAATGACAATCGGCTCATCAAACAAACCGAGTTCCTCTAGTTGTGCCTCGATATCGGTTACAAGCTTAGGCAAGTATCGCTCAGACTCAGCTAAAGCTAAACCACAAGTCGGAAGTGCGACACAAGCGATTTGATTCTTACGAATACCCGAAAAAGTTTCATAGCCGTTTAGTTTGTATTGCTCAACTAGGGCTTGGATCTGCCCCTTATCTTCGTCGGCAATCCGACCAATAATGATATTTTGGTTGGCGGTTAATCGAAAATCTCCCTTGTGAACTTTTGCAATTTCCCTGAGGCCAGTCTTTAATAACTGGTCGTCTATGTCTACCACACGACCACCCTCAATAAAGAGCCCTAAATTCCAAAAGCCTTCATAGTCTTGTAACCAGCCATAAATATCACCATTGCTTTCAAAACTATAATCATGAGCTGGATCTAGAGCAAAACCAGTTCGACTTTCTAATTCTTTCTTTATGAAGTCCACTCCACGGTCTTCCACAGTGTATTTAAATCGGGCATGAGCTCTATTCGTACGATCTCCAAAATCCCTTTGAATCGTAACGATTTGTTCGGCTACTGAAACCACTTGATCTGGCTGACAAAAACCAATCACATCAGCCAAACGAGGAAAAGTCTTTTCATTTCCATGAGTCATACCGAGTCCACCCCCAACCGTCACATTAAATCCTAGTAATTTTTCATCCTTAATAATTGCGATGAAACCAAGACAATGTGCAAACACATCAACATCGTTGTGTGGTGGTATGGCAAAAGCTATTTTAAATTTCCTAGGCAGATACGTGGTTCCGTACAAGGGTTCTACCGCCTCTTCTCCATGTGAAACGACCTTTTCCCCATCGAGCCAAATTTCACTGTAGGCTGCTGTCCGTGGCTTTAGATGCGTATCGACCGCTTCTGCAATTTTTTGAACCTCACCATGAACCTTGGTTTGCAGAGGATTCGGATTACACATAACATTCCGGTTCACATCACCACAAGCCGCAAGTGTTGTCAAAAGTGCGTCATTGACGGTTCGTATGGTATTTTTAAGATTACTTTTTAAAATTCCATGCAACTGAAACGCCTGACGAGTCGTGATTTTCAGTGTTTTAAATTCACAATAATTCGATAAATCATCCACCGCCATCCACTGCTTCGGTGAGCAAATCCCCCCAGGAAGACAGATACGAGCCATGAATGTGTAGGCTTTATCGAGTTTTTTTCTTCTACGCTCCGCCCGAATATCTCGATTATCCTGCTGATAAATACCGTGAAACTTCGTCAACTGCTGATCATCAGCTGAAAGAGACCCATCTAACGAATCGGATAAACCTTCCAAAATAGTACCCCTCAAAAAATCACTCGACGATTTGATGGACTCATTTTTGTGAAGCTTGCTTGGTGACTGGCTATCAGAAATCATAAAAAATAGTTTGAAAAAGAAGTAGTTTAAATCACTTAATTAAGAGGATGACTTGACTCTATTTATTAGTTTGTCACTTAAAAAGTAAACAATAAGCAAAACAAACAAGAAAATTTATCAAGTAATAATCGAATAAGTTTCTGAAATTTCACCTATTTTTCAACTCATAAGATGGCCATAGATTCATTTAAATTTCCAGAAAATGCACCTTTTGAAGCAACCATTAAGAAGGCGCTTGAGTCAACATTGTCACAATTAGAAAGCTCGGAGCTTAGTTGGCTCACGGCTTATCTACATAATTCACACTCAAGCTCTTCAAAAAGTGCCTCTGAATTACTTATTCTTTACGGCACCGAATCAGGTAATGCCGAAAATCTGGCTCAAGAAACTCAAAATAAAGCCAACCAACTCGGTATACGCTCAAAAATTTCTAATATGGCAGACATTTCTGTCGATGCTCTAAGCCAAACAGAAAACCTTGTTGTGATCGTCAGCACTTGGGGAGAAGGCGACCCGCCAGAAACTGCCACCACTTTTTACGATGCCTTTATGGGTGACTCTGCTCCAAGCTTAAAAAAGACCCGCTTTTCGGTACTCGCTTTAGGTGATACCAGTTACGAGCACTTTTGTAAAATAGGTAAGGACTTTGATACTCGTTTAGAAAGCTTAGGCGCCAATCGTCTTTATGAACGTAAAGACTGCGATGTCGATTTTGATGATGATTTTGCAGAATGGTCGGACGGAGCATTGAACGCTTTTGCAAAAATTTTCCAAGAGACTGAAACGCTCACCGCTACTGCCCCTCAAGCCAAAGCGGTTGAATCCATACAGTACAATCGAAAGAACCCCTATCCTTCCAAACTATCAGAGCGCATCAATTTAAATGGTACAGGCTCCTCAAAGCAGACTATGCACTTAGAATTCGACCTTACGGATTCTGGTTTGCATTATGAAGCGGGTGACTCCTTAGCCGTCCAGCCTAAAAACTCAGATGCATTAGTTGAGTCATTATTACAAGCGAGCTCGTTTAAAGCGGACTCAGAAGTCAGCATAAAGGGAGAAGCCGCAAGCCTCGGTGACGCCTTTAAAAACAAGCTCGACATAACAACGCTCTCGATTCCCTTTTTAAATCGTTATAACGAACTGGCACAAGATGCCCGCTTACAAACACTGCTCGATCAAGAAGATAAAAAGGACATTCAAAATTACATTTCAGGGAGAGATTTAATCGATCTACTCTCTGATTTCCCCCTAAAAGAAAAAGACCCGCAAGCATTGGTCAGTCTGCTTCGAAAACTTCCCCCTAGATTATACTCAATTGCTTCGAGCCAAAAAGCCGACCCTAATTCCGTTCACTTGACGGTTGCTACGGTACGCTATCATGCCCATAAGAGAGATCGGGAAGGCGTATGTTCCACCTATTTGGCGGACCGATTAACAATGGATTCCACTGCCGATGTCTTTGTAACTGCCAATAAAAATTTCAAACTACCGAAAGATAATTCAATACCCATTATTATGGTAGGACCTGGGACTGGAATCGCCCCCTTTAGAGCCTTTATGCAAGAGCGGAAAGCGACAGGAGCTAAAGGGAAAAACTGGCTCTTCTTCGGAGACCAACATTTTTTAACTGACTTCCTCTATCAGACCGAATGGCAAAATTATCAAAAAGAAGGACTGCTCAATAAAATTGATTTAGCATTTTCTCGAGACCAAGCAGAAAAGGTATACGTACAGCATAAAATGCAGCAAAATGCAAAAGAGCTGTACGAATGGATTGATTCTGGTGCTTATTTTTATGTCTGTGGAGATGCCAGCCGAATGGCACATGATGTGGATGAAGCCCTACACAGCATCATTGAAGAGCAAGCCGGCATTTCTAAAGACGCAAGTGCTGAGTACGTCCAACAAATGAAAACAGACAAACGCTATTTAAGAGACGTTTACTAAAGCAGGGAACGACTGTGCCGTTCCACGATATCATGCGCTTGCTCAGGCACCCAATTCCTCCAGTCATCGTTTCCAGCCTGAATTTGTTTGAGTACCGAACGACTCGTTTTAGCTAAAAGTGAGGGATTACCCGTTCCGACCGAACAAATCCTCTGATTATCTTTCAGATGGCGGTAAAACAATTCCCAATCTTTAGGTGCCTTAAAATTATCTGCCGTAACCAACTCCCCACTTTGACTATTATGCCAAGGATAGACATACAAATTCACCTTATTTTTGAAGAGGCGACCGAATGATTCTAGCATACCACCCGCTAAATCTTCCGACCACTTTTCTTTGAAGAGCTCATTTAAGATGCCAATACTCAATACAATCCCAATAGACTGATTGGAACAACGATTCAAATAGGTAGCAATGCGATGAAACTCTGCACTCCTTGAAACCAAAACTGACTTTCCTACCGCCTGGATGGCGTCTGCTCGATCAATAAAATCGCCATGGTCTAATAGCCCATCACGCAACAAATTATTAGTGCTAATTTCACAAATCTCAATCGCACGCTCTTGCTCATCTGCATCCAATTCCTTTGCAAATACCCGCTTAGACTGAGCTAGCATATCTAAATGCAACTTTAAAATAGGATTAAAACTGCCCCTCAAAAGCAAAATTGGCTTTTTATATAGAATATCAAATGGCTGCACCACCTCTCCTTCGGTATTAAACAAACTCGCTTCGGTCAAATTACTTTCGACCAATTGCAAGGCACACAATCGATTATCAATAAAGCGAAAATGCTCTTCTTCAAAACGAAGCAAATCCACCTCAACACGATTTGGAGAGATATCATCAACTAGCGATTCAGCAAATAATTTAAGATCGTCACGATAGTGAAAAGCCGCATAGATTAAATTGACTCCAACCTTTCCCAAAGCCTCCATCTGATCTGGATTATTTTGATCGAGCAGACGGATGTGAATTCGAATTTCACAAGGCTTATCATTGGGCTTTATTTGAAAACGAACACCAAGCCATCCATGACATTCGCCATCATCCTGATAACCCTTAGCCCGAACGGTATTGCAAAAAGCAAAAAAAGTCGAGGAGTCTCCTTTTGATTTCGCTAATCGTTCCACCAATAAATCAAATTCATATCGTAGCATGGATTGCAAACGCTCTTGAGAGACATAGCGCTCCGTCTTCCCATAAAGTGCATCACTCATGACCATATCATAGGCAGATATGGTCTTAGCAACGGTTCCTGCCGTCGCTGACACTCGAAAAAAACAATTAGCCGTTTCTTGCCCCGCGCCAATCTCGGCAAAGACTCCATAAATACTTGGATCTAGATTAATTTCTAAGGCTTTCTCGTAAACTGTTTGTATTTTCTCCATAAGATAGTAAGGCTTATAGTATTACTTTGTTTATGAATCAATGTATCTTTACACGATTTTTATTTTATTTACCCATTTTTTGTGGCTCTCTATTCATTCAAACCACTGAGAGCCTTTGCGCTCATGAGAATTTTAAAAGCGGCGACTATTTTAATTACGATATCTATTGGAGCTTTCTTAAAGTAGGACAAGCACGCCTCGAG
>CEOK01086015.1_pt1 | contig 10087 bp, 18 predicted proteins | sample 427001 | NCBI WGS metagenome assembly CEOK01 (sample SAMEA2591108, study PRJEB7988) | marine metagenome | isolation source: saline water (ENVO:00002010), including | reverse complement strand
GACAGATAAAGATAAAAAGGACATCAAAAAAGCTGAATCATTTTTAGAGGACAATAAATTTGATACAAGTATGAGTCCCGATGCAATGATGAGAATGAAAAAAGGTGGTGAAATAAAACCAAAGAAAAAACCACTATCCCCAAGACAAAAGGCACTGATTGATTCTGCAAATAGAATTAGAAAACTAGAAGCAGCAGAAGAAAGAACTAAAGGTATTACACCAAAAGTAAAACCAAAAAAACCTATTGTTCCAAAGAAAAAACCTAAATTAGCTAATGGTGGTTTAGTAAGTGGCAAAGCACAGGCAAAAAAATATTTTACAGGAGTATTTTAAATGATTATTATTGGTAAAGGTGTTAAGGCACCGGCCAATACTAAAAGCACTGCAAAGGTTGCTGTGATTGTAGGAACTAGTAAAAAGAAAAAGAAAAAAGCTAGAGACGGCAAAAAGAAAAAAGGAACAAAATTTAAAGGTGTGTTTTAATGTTTACAAAAGCTAAAAAGAAAAAAGTAAAAAAAGTTATTAGTAAATTAAAAAAAGCATCTAAGGCACATGCCGGACAAGCTAGAACACTTCAAAGGGTAATAAAAAAAAAGTAAGTGGAAATAACTAAATTTATTAAACATGTCTCTGCAAAGATAGACAAACAGGTAACCGATAGAAAGGATGCCTTCGCTCTTGGTAAAATACCAGAGCAAGATTATAGAAAAGTTGTAGGTGAACTACAGGGTTTGCAAATCGCAAGAGATTTGATAAGAGAATCTTCTAAATACATAGAGGAAGATGATGAGTAGCACAACTTTTAAACTAGAAGAAGTAGAATTAAAAAACGACAAGTATCCAAAACCAGTTGGTCATAGAATACTTATAAAAGTATTAGATGTAGCTAACAAAACTAACATGGGTATATATTTACCAAGCAAGTCTTTAGAAGACCACAGAGCGATTGCATCAATCGGTAAAGTTATAGAGATTGGTGCTGATGCATACAAAAGAGATGACATGACACAATCTTGGTGTGAACTAGGTGACTATGTTATGTTTGGTAAATATGCAGGTCATAGATTTAAGTACGGACAAGTAGAACTTAGAATTATGAACGATGATGAGATTCTGGGAGTAGTTCCAGATATTAACGAAATAAGTTAGTTTATTTCGACTAGCTGTTATTACAACAGCGTAAAATTCTTAGGAGAAACCTATGCAAATTATACATGACTCTTCGGCTAAAAAGCCGATGCAAGTTGTTGATGATGGCAAGGAGGAGAAACTCAAGGAGTTTGATGCAGAAGAAGCATTAGAAACTGTAGAGGAATCTGAACAGCCAGAAGAAACGACAGACGCTGATGAGCCAGAAGCTCAAGAGGCGAAGGTTGAAGAAGAGAATGAAGAGGAGGTTGTAGAAACTAAGTCTGAACCTGTAGAGGAGAAAGATGAAGAAGGACAACCAAAAAAGAAATCTAGACTTCAACGAAGAATAGACGACCTTGTTAGGCAGAAGAGCGTCTATGAAAATGAGCGTAATCAATATGCATCTAGAATACAACAACTAGAAGGTGAGTTACAAAAAAACAACACACTTAATAAAGATTACAAACAACTTCAAAAGAATCACTATACGAGCAGACTTGAATCAGCCGAGAAACTTTTGGAGAAAGCACGCAGCGAACATAAATCTGCACATGAGGCAGGAGACTCTGAAGGTATCTTGAGAGCAGCCGAATCAATTGCAGATGCAAAAGTAGAAATAAAGTCTTTGGAAAATCAAAAACATCTTTTTGATGCTCCAGAGGTTGAGGCACCAGTGTATCCATCGGTTACACCACAACCACAACAACAAGCTACTCAGCAACAAACAGCAGCACAACCAGACCCTAGAGCCTTGCAATGGGCCCAGAGTAATTCATGGTTTGGTCAAGATGCAGCTAAAACGGGAGCAGCGTATGCAATTGATGCCCAACTAAAAATGGAAGGATACAATCCCTCGTCTGAGGAGTATTATTCTGAATTAGATTTGCGAATAGCGGATGCATTTCCTGTTATGAAAAAGGAAGTAAAACCACCAAAGCAAGTCGTAGCGAGTGTATCTCGTGGACAATCCGCACCTAAGAAGGTCTCTTTGACCCCTAACCAAGTGGCAATGGCTAAAAGACTAGGTGTGCCCCCAAATGAATATGCCAAGTTTGTGAGGAACACAAATGACCAATAAAAATAAAACATCGTCTGATGCGAGTACATCTAGGTCTCATCAGAAACGAAAAATAACTTATACACCTCCTTCATATCTAGATGCTCCAAAACCTAATGTCGAAGGCGTTAAATACAGATGGTTGAGAGTGAGTGTGGGTGGGGAGGATGACGCTCGAAACATAGCTAAACGTAAGCGTGAAGGCTATGAGTTTGTTAAAAAAGAAGAGCACCCCGATTTTGATGTCCCTGTACACGAGTCTGGAAAATACGCAGGCGTGATTGGAAGTGGGGATTTAGTTCTAGCTAAGATTTCAGAGGAAATGGCTGATGCAAAAAATGAGTATTTTGAAAATAAAACTCAAATGCAAACAGAAGCCGTTGACAATGATTTGTTAAAAGAACAAAATCCATCAATGCCAATAACACAAAGGCGTAATAGTTCTGTATCTTATGGTAAAAAGAAAGGTGCAGAATAATTTAGACGAGAGTGCGGGTTTAACTATTTAAACAATTAGGAGAATAATTATGGCTAATGTAGATGCCGCATTCGGTATGAAACCAGTGAGACATTTAACAGGCGGACAAATTCGTGCTAATGAGTATAAAATAGCTAGCGGAACATCATCTAATATTTTTAATGGTGATTGTGTAAAATTACTTGGTACTGGCTACATTGATGTAGCAGCAGCAGGAAATAGAATATTAGGTGTATTCGCAGGAGCTCAATATACTGCATCAGACGGAGAAGTTAAGTTTGTTAAATACTTCCCAACTGGAACTACTACTCAAGCAAGTGGCGATGTCACTGCTTATATTTATGACGACCCTAACATCGTTTTTGCCGTGCAATCAGCAGGTTCTGCTGACTTTGCAGACATAGGCAACTTAGCTGACATTGTTGTCGGCTCTGGCGATACTCTTACTGGACAAAGTAGAGTAGAAGTTAGTGGAACAACAGGAACTGGTACTGCAAACTTACGAATCCTTCGTAAATTTGATAGTCCAAAAAACTCGTACGGAACCAATGGTATCCTTGAGGTTATAATTCATGAACATGAACTTAACCAACATATTGATGCTGATGGAACTGTGGGCGTATAATAGGAGAATAATAACATGGCTGTTATATCAAGAACCCAACTTGTAAAAGAGTTGGAACCGGGACTCCACGCCCTTTTCGGTATGGAGTACAAAAGATGGGAGCGTGAACACGCTGAAATCTTTACAGAAGAAACATCAGACAGAGCTTTTGAAGAGGAAACTCTTATCACAGGCTTTGGTGCTGCACCAACTAAGTCAGAGGGTGCATCAGTAGAATTTGATACTGCTTCAGAACAATGGACTGCAAGATATGTGCATGAAACAGTTGCACTTGCTTTTGCAATCACTGAAGAAGCGGTTGAAGATAATCTTTATGATACTTTATCAAAAAGATATACTGCTGCTCTAGCTCGTTCAATGGCTTACACAAAACAGGTGAAAGCAGCGAATGTATTAAACAATGCATTTAGCACTAGCTTTCCGGGCGGTGATGGTAAACCTTTAATTACCACTGACCACCCAACTGTTGCGGCAGGTGACCAAGCTAACGAGCCAACTACGGCTGCTGACCTTTCTGAATCATCTTTAGAAAACGCAATTATTTCAATTGGCGGTTTTGCAGATGACAGAAATATCCCAGTAGCGGTACAAGCTAGAAAGCTAGTAATACCTAAAGAACTTGCGTTCACTGCTCAAAGAATTTTGAAGAGTGACCTAAGAGTTGGTACTGCTGATAACGACACAAATGCGTTAAGAACAATGGGCATGCTTCCAGAAAGTTATGTAGTAAATCACTACTTAACTGATACAGATGCATTCTTTATCTTAACTGACATGAGTAACACTGGACTTAAGATGTTCCAAAGAAGACCTTTGAAAACATCTATGGAGCCAGATTTTGAAACAGGAAATATGCGTTTCAAAGCATCTGAAAGATATTCTTTTGGATTCTCAGACTGGAGATGTATCTTCGGTTCACCGGGAGCATAAATTACGGATTAGGAGGGGATTTTTCCCCTCCTTTTTTTTTATTTCTAGGGATAATAATTATATCAACTGCCCTAGCAGACGATGTAGAAGAGATGATATAATTTAACTACGAGGTTTAAAATGGCTAATACAACTTTTAATGGCCCGGTTCGTTCAGAAGCCGGATTTAAAGTAATAAATAAAGATAGCACTTCTGGTGCTATTACAGAAACAGGAGTTAACATTAACTCAACTGGACAACTAGTTTCATTAGGAACTAGAAAAATTCAAACATTTGCAATTGATTTATCTGGCACAAATGCAGCGTCAACAACTTATGCTGACAATGATGTTCTAGTAGAATTAGGTGAATTAAATACAGACCACCCAGATGCTTTAGTAACAGCAAGTAAGTTTTTCATTCACAAAGTAGTAATTGGTGTTACAACTGCTGCTGCAAGTGATGCTAATTCTTTAGCTAACTTACAATTAAGTGCAACATCTGGAACAGCTACAAACTCTGGAATATCTTCTGGAACAGAAATAGTAGGTGCAGGCGTGGCATCATTCAACCCAAGAATATCTGCTACTGATTCAGTAACAGAAGTTGACATTGATTTAGATGCAACTGCGGGAACTTTCCATGTATTCGCTCCAAATATTAGTGCGGCAATAGCAAGTAAAAACTTATACTTAGGTGCAGGTTCAACTTGTGACACAGCTTTAACAGCTTTTCGTGGTACACTTGAGATTGAATACTCAGTATACTAATGAATATTTGTAAAACAATATCTTCGCTCCTATTAATTTTTAGGAGCGAGATTAAATTAATTATTATAGGAGGTAAGAATGGCTGATGCAGTAACTTCGCAAATTATAGGTGATAATGTTGGTGCAAAAAATATACTTGTAAAACTTACAAATATATCTGACGGCTCCGGTGAAAGTGCAGTTGCTAAAGTTGACGTATCAGCGTTAGCGGCAAACACACATGGAGATGCTTGCTCAAGAGTAAATGTAGAAGAAATATATTACGATATATTTGGCATGCGAGTAGATTTACTTTGGAATGCATCGTCTAATGTTATTTGTAAAGTATTAGGTTCTAATGGAGCACACACTTCACAAGGTTATATGGATTTTAGAGATTTTGGTGGCATAACTAATAACGCAGGTTCTGGTGTTAATGGTGATTTATTATTAACAACAACAGGTCACACTGATGGAGACCACTACACAATTATTTTAAAATTATCGAAAACATATTAGTATGGCTACCTCTGGAACTAGAACTTTTACACTTGCTGTAGATGAAATTATAGAAGACGCTTATGCTCGTATTGGCGGAGAACCTCAAACAGGTAAAGAAGCCAGTGTAGGTAGAAGGTCTTTAAATTTATTATTACAAGAGTGGAGTAATAGAAATATACAATTGTGGACAGTAACTGAGTCAACTCAAACTTTAACAGCTAACACAGCTAGTTACACACTTAACAGTCACACAGTTGATATAACAGAGGCAGTTATACAAAAAACTAATTCAGATTCTTCAATAACAGATTTTGAATTAGAAAGAATAAGCAGAGACGATTATTTAAAAATACCTAACAAGGCAGACACTGGTAGACCTTCACAATATTTTTTAGATAAACAAGTTACACCAAAAGTATTTCTCTATCCAACACCGGATAGTGCTGACGTTTTTAAATTTAACGAAAGAAGAAGAATACAAGATATTACGGCTTCAACTGAAACAGTTGATATGCCAGATAGATTCCTACCATGTGCAGTGAGTGGACTTGCATATTATTTAGCTTTGCGTAGACCACAGATAGAAATACAAAGAAGACAAGAACTTAAACTGTTGTATGAAGAAGAAATAAAAAGAGCTATGGAAGACAACAGAGAAAAGGTAGATATGATTATTAAACCAGATTTAAGGTATAATATTTAATGCCTTTTGCTACCGGTAAATATGCGAAAGCCATATCAGATAGAAGTGGTATGGAGTTTCCTTACAAAGAAATGGTAAAAGAATGGAATGGTTCTTTTGTACATAGGTCTGAGTTTGAGGCTAAACACCCACAACTTGAACCTAGAAAACACAAACCAGACGCACAGGCTTTACAAGACGCAAGAACACCAAAAAAATTAAATCCTGCTGAACAATTAGAAAATGGTTCAGTTAATGTATTGTTACAATCTTTAGGTGTTACTGCTAACGACAGAAAAATAACATCAACTTTTAAATCAGATAATGCTACTTTATTAGTGTCATCCTTGACTTTGACCGCAAGTTTAGGTAGTGAATCTGTAAGTGTCAGCTAAGATAGAATTATTTGTAGGAACACCTTGTTATGGAGGAATGCTCACAGAGGATTATCTTCATGGTATATTACAATTACAAAACTTTTGTTTAGAAAATAAAATAGGTTTAAACGTACAGACTTTAGGTCAAGAGTCTTTAATAACAAGAGCTAGAAATACTTTAGTTGCTAATTTTTTAGATAACGAAAAGTTTACGCACTTATTATTTATAGATGCTGATATAGGATTTAGTCCAGATAATCTTAAAAGATACTTTGAGTATGACAAGGATGTTATCTGTGCTCCTTATCCAATGAAATTAATTAGTTGGAAGATGATGCCAGAGTTAATTAAGAATGAAAAAGATTATCAAAACTTATGTCATCCTTATGTATTAAATTTTGCAGACAAAGGTGAAATAAAAATAGATAAAGGTTTTGCAGAGGTATTAGACGCTGCAACAGGTTTCATGTTAATTAAAAGAGAGTGTTTAATTAAGATGAAAGAAGCATATGAAGATTTAAAATATGTTTCAGACCAAATATTAAACGGGAAAGAATTTAATTCAGAAAACACATACTTGTTTTTTGATACAATGAAAGACGATGACGGAAGATACTTATCAGAAGACTACGCCTTCTCAAGAAGATGGCAAAAACTTGGAGGAAAAATCTACGCAGACATCGGGTCAACACTTACCCATGTCGGGCCGTATAGATACACAGGACACCTCTGGAAACATTTTAACATCGAAAAAAGTTAAGAATGTTGTTGTTCCTGTAAAGGGATTAAAGTTTAATTTAATAAAAGGATAACATGGCAGACGCAGTAGCAAAACCAATTAAAATGGCAATCGTAAAAAATCCTACTAAGGGATATATTAGAACGCCATCTCCAGAAGAAATTAAAAAATACGAAGAGCGAGAAGAAAGATTAAAAAAAGAAGGTAAGAAGTAATGGCTGATGACGCAACAATAACTTTAAAAGCAACATTGTTACCAGATGAAATAGCAAAAGTTATTAGTGGTTCTATGGTTGTAACACCAGATGATGCTAATGATAAATGGTATTACAAACTAACAAGTGTAACAACTACAAGTGCAGACTTAATTGCAGGTAATTTTATTGATTACACAGCAGTAGACCAAGATACAGCACCGACAGCAGTTGCTACAACAGATAAAGTAAAGTTTTTGTTTGTAAAAAATACAAGCACTGCCGATGGTATAGTTATATCAATTGATGCAGGAACAGCAGCTTTTAATTTAGCAGATGGTATTTTTGTAGGGCCAAGTCAATCTTGGTTTTGTAGATTACCAAACACAACAGTGGCAGATATACATGCAATAAGTTCGGATATTGGCGATGCAGGTGATGCTAGTGCAAATGTAATAGTGGCAGCACTAATAGATGATGTAGGTTAATTATGGCAACAATGACATTTAGTTCTCTGACACAAGATTTAAAAGATTGGATGGAAAATGATGGAACAGAATTTTCTAATGAAACATCTGGTTTTATTTCTTTAGCAGAACAAAGAATAGCAAGAGATGTTGACCCATATGCATTTCATGAATCAGCAAATTCATCTTTTAATGTTGGAGATAGATTTGTCAGTAAACCTGTAGATGCAAAAATAATTTTTCATTTTTTATTAATAGATTCAGATTCAAAAAGAGTGTTCTTAGAAAAAAGAACTGATGAATATATCTATGATTATTGGCCTAATTCATCTAGCACAGGAACACCTAAATATTGGGCAAATTATACAGACACAGGAATTCTAGTTGCACCTACACCGAGTGCAGCTTTAAATATTGAAATGACATATTCAAGAAGAATAGCAGAGTTATCTAGTAGTAATACTACTAATTGGTTGACACAAAACGCACAAGATTTACTTTTGTATGCTTGTCTCATGGAAGCATCTACCTTTACAAAGAGTAGAGAAGATTATGCTATCTATGCACAAAGATATAAAGAGTCAGTTGAAGCTGTAAACAATCAAGCTAGAAGAAGAAGAAGAGATGACTTTACAGCACCCGCAAATGTTATGGGTGAAAATTATTTAAAACAAATGAGTACATAGGAGATACAAATGTCAATAACACAAACTTTAACTAATGTATTTAAACAAGATTGTCTGGATGGGGCACAAAACTTAGGAACTAGTGGTGACACTATTAAAATAGCTTTGTACACTTCAAGTGCTACTTTAAATGCAACAACAACTGCATATACTACTTCCAATGAGGTTTCTGGAACTGGTTACACAGCAGGAGGAACTACACTGTCAAGTCAATCAGTAACATTAGATACAACAAACGGAGTTGCTTTTTTTGATGCAGCAGACCCAAGTTTTACTTCTGCTACGATAACTGCAAGAGGGGCGTTAATTTATAATAACACTAAATCAAATGCAGCAATAGCAGTTTTAGATTTTGGTTCTGATTTTTCATCATCAAATGGAACTTTTCAAATACAGTTTCCAACAGCAGCACACAACACAGCGTTAATTAGGATTAGTTAATGGCAGAGGGCACTGGTGGATGGAACGCAGGTGCGTATGGCGATGATGGATGGAATGATGGTATTGTTCTATCTGAAACTGGAATTGCAGCAACACTTGCATTGGGTAGCGAAATAGCGTCTGGTGGTGCATTAATAAATCAAGTTGGATATGACAACTTAAGAATAAATTTAGCAGATTTATCTGCAAATATTACGGGAACAGCAACTGTTAATACAGTTTCTGGAATAACTGGAACGGGAGCAACAGGGACAATTAAATTATGGTCTCTTATAGATACAACATCTGGAGGAGATGAAACATGGACAACAGGAGTGGCAAATTAAATGGCTAATGCTTATACACAATTAGGATTTGTAAAACAGGCAGATGGTGAAAATATTGGAACTTGGGGCGATGTACTCAACGAACAACTTATAGATTTACTTGATGATGCAATAGGTGGATATGTAGAAGTTAGTGTAGCATCTGGCAATGTAACTTTAGCTTTTGCTGACGGAACAGCAGACAACAATGGTAGACACGCTGTAATTAAATTTACAGGTTCTCCGGGTGCATCAAGAACTGTTACTTTTCCTAACAAACAAAAAACATACTATATAATTAATGGCTCAGATGATTCAGTTGTATGTACGTCTGGAACTGGAGCACAAACAGTTACTTTACTAACTGGTCAAAAAGATATTATTTATGTTGATGGAAGTGATGAAGTTCACAGTATTTTACAAGAAGGTGCAGTAAGTGAAAAACTTATTTCATCTCAAACTGCAATATCATCTGGTATTGATACATCTAATGACCAATTATTATTAAGAGACAATAGTGCAACTGCATTAAAAAAAGTTTCTATTGCAAGTATTTTTAGTAGTGTTGGTGGTTTAACAGATTTATCTGGTGACTCTTCTCCACAATTAGGTGGAGACTTAGACATGAATGGTAACGATATAGTTACTACTTCTAATGCAAACATAGATTTATTACCTAATGGAACTGGTAAAGTTATTATGGATGGTAACGGAAGTTCTGGTGGTGTATCTGTATCTGATGGA
>CEOK01113040.1_pt1 | contig 10088 bp, 1 predicted proteins | sample 427001 | NCBI WGS metagenome assembly CEOK01 (sample SAMEA2591108, study PRJEB7988) | marine metagenome | isolation source: saline water (ENVO:00002010), including | reverse complement strand
CCACTCACGTCAAATTCGTATTTATTAATTTGTAAACTATCAGCAGTTTGAATGATTTGTCCGCAAACACTATGTATGATTTAAGTGTTCACGAGTTTAATACTGTTGATATGAGTAACTCCAAAATAGATATTTCAGGGGTAACTAGACCAACTGATTTTGGTAATAGTGATGTATCGCAAAATACTACCTATGCAAAAGTAACTACTTCCACTATTTCATTAGGAGTGCAACATAAAGATGTTGCAGGAACATTGGATATTAGTGGTTACACAATTACTTATGATGTAAATGGAAGTAATTCAGATGCTGGTTCTCAAACTATTAGTGCTAAGAACGTATTAGCAACAGATAGTAGTGATAATGTAGTTGTTTCCGGATTAACTTATCCTAACTCTACCTACACAATGAATGTTAATTTGTTTAACGTTCACGATATGAGTAATTCAAATATTAGTGTAACTGGTAATACTCGTCCTAGTGATTTTGTGTCTAGTGATGTTACACAAAATAAACCAACTACAACTGATACTAACTTAGTATTAAATGTTAATAGTTCTCAAGATGCGAATTCATTGGCTATTAAGAGTTATGTGATAGGATTCAATGGAAGCAATGGAGATACTACAGATATTGAAACAAGAACACTAACTCCTGGTGATACAACCGCAAATGCAATTAATACAAATGTTACATTAACAAATATGTTGAGTAACACAACATATGATTTGTCGGCACATTTAATAAATGATGTGGATTTAAGTAACTCCATATTAACAAGTATTTCAGGAACGACTCGTCCAAAGGATTTTGTCAAATCTAACTTTTCACAAATGATTGGAGAGACTACATCCACGAAATTAGTAATGAGCGTCACAAATAATCAAAATGCTGATAGTTTACAAATTAATAAATACGAATTTGACGTGAGTGGTAATAATGGTGATAATGCTACTCTTCAAACAATAAATAAAGTTCCTGTTAATCAAGGACCAACCGCATCCAACACAGACGTAAGTTTAAATGATCTATCTGCGAATACCATGTATAACTTAAGTGTTAATGAGTTTAATAGTGCAGATATGAGTAATTCCAAGATTGATATTTCAGGTGTAACAAGACCAACTGATTTTAATAATAATGGAACGGATGTATCACAAAATATGACAGGTTCTGATTTATCAGACAATCGTATTATTATGAATATTATTCATAAAGATGTGGAAGGAACATTAGATATTAGTGGTTATACAATTAAATATACTGTGAGAGGTGATAATAGTGATTCCAATACTATTACAAAAACAGCACTAGTAAAATCAGCACATCTATCTAATTTGGATGTATCGGTTAATAGTTTACAGTATCCAAACAGTATTTACGATATGAGTGTTAATTTATTTAACGTTCATGATATGAGTAATGCATTTATTGATATTAGTGGATTAACCAAACCAAGAGATTTTGTAACTACAGATGTATCACAAAATAAAGCAACCACGACATCCACAACATTAATGATGAATATTAATAGTAAACAGGATACTAATTCATTAGCTATTAAGAATTATGTTATTGATTTCAGTGGCAATAATGGTTCCAATGCTTCAGATGGAACAAAAACATTAACACCATCTACAACAACCGCACAAGCAATTAATACAGATGTAGCATTAACTGATTTATCCGCAAATACAACATATGATTTATCAGCACATTTAATTAATAGTGAAGATATGAGTAATAATAAATTAGTATCATCAGGAACCACACGACCAAGTGATTTTGTAAAAGCAGATATTTCTCAAAATATTGCATCAACTACATCTTCCAAATTAGTTATGAAAATCCATAATTCTCAAATAACAGGAACATTGGATATCAATAAATATGGCGTTGATGTGAGTGGTAACAATGGTGATAATGCATCTCTCCAAACGGTAAATAAAGTTCCTGTAAATCAAGGTGCTTCCGAAACTAACAATGATGTAAGTTTGAATGATTTATCTGCAAATACATTATATGACTTAAGTATTAACATGTTTAATACACAAGACATGAGTAGTGGAAAGATAGATATTAGTGGTGTAACAAGACCAACCGATTTCAATAGTAATGGAACAGATGTATCACAAAATATGACAGGAACTGAATTGTCTGATAATCGTATAGTTATGAATATAATTCATAAAGATCTAGAAGGTACACTGGATATTAGTGGATATACTATTACATACAGTGCGCGAGATAATAGTGATTCAAATACAATAACTAAAACAGCACTAGTAAAATCTGCACATTTGTCTAACTTGGATGTATCAATCAATAATTTACAATATGCAAATACTACTTATGATATGAGTATTAATTTATTTAATATTTATGATATGAGTAATACAAAAATAGATATAAGTGGAACGACTAAACCAAGTAATTTTGCTTCAGGAGACATATCACAAAATGTTTCAGATACAAGTGCAAATACTATCGTATTAAAAATAAACAATTCTCAACAAGCAAATACTTTGGATATAAGTGGTTATACAATAGATATTAGTGGAGAGAATAATTTCAGTAGTTCAAAGAAAACAATAATAAAAATTCCAACAGATAAATCTGCTAATTCTGCAAATGCAGATGTAAGTTTGAACGATTTGTCGGCAAATACTAAGTTTGACATAAGCATTAATTTGGTGAGTTCTGTTTTAGATTTAAGTAATGATAAATTAAAAATTACTGGTTCAACTGCACCTACACCATTTACTTCCAATGATGTATCGCAAACAAGTGATTATAGCAACAATCAAATTATTTTGTCAGCACAACATAAAGATTTGGCGGGAACATTAGATATGAGTGCTATAACTGTATATTATAATGCGAAATACGTAAGTAGTTCTGGTGATGAAACTATATCTCCTTCTACGGTAAATTTGGTCAATAATGATGGAACTACTCACGATAGACAAAATACTAGTTCTGATAATGGACAAGGAGTTCAACATATTATAGATGGAACAGCAAATACTTATTCGACCACAACAATCAGTCAAACAACATCTTCACACGGTCCATTTATATTATCCTTTGGCATTCCTTCAAGTGCTGTAAATAAAAGATTATCAAAAATAAAAATAAAATGGGATCCAAATTACGGAACATTAGATGCCAAATTTGGTTATAGACGTTCATCAAACAATTATTCATTAAATATGACAGATGTTGAAAATATAGGTTCTGGTTCATCATCAAATGGAACAGTTGATGTTTGGAATAACGATACGGATTGGCATATAGAAAATGCAGAATCACAAGGAGCAGGAAATTATACTACAATAACATTCAATAAAGAATTAGCATTTGAAAGTGGTGATAATGTATTAGTAAGATGGAATATTGATTACATTCATAATGAATATAAAGTATTTGCAATATACGAAATAGAATTTGTATTAAATAATAATTTTGAGAAAACAGCTACAATAACAAAAATACCTGTAAATAAAGCGCCAAATGCATTGAATAACGATATTTCATTAAATAATTTAAGTGGAAATATGAAATATGATTTAAGTATTAATTTAATAAATAGTGAAAATATTGATGGTGATAAATTGGGATTAACAACCTTTACTCGACCAAATGATTTTTCAAGTTCAGATATTTCACAAAATATATCAGATACTAGTAGTAATTCAATAGTTATTAATATAAATAATGCACAAGACATAGGTTCTTTGGATATTAGTGGTTATCAAATAGATATTAGTGGAGATAATCAGTTTGCTACTTCCAAAAAGACCGTAATCAACACAGCAACTACAAAAACGCCTGAGGGTAGAAATACAGATGTTACAGTTAATGATTTATCGGCGAACACCAAGTTTGATTTAAGTATTAATATAATTGGAAGTAATTTAGATTTAAGTAATAGTAAATTGCATAAAATTATGTATACTGCTCCATCTAAATTAGACAGTGATGATATGTCACAAGTAAAAGATTATAGTAATAATCAAGTAATATTATCTGTACAACATAATGATTTAGCGGGAACATCTGATATTAAAACAATTACTGTTCAATATAAAGGCGATTATGCAACGTCAAATGGTGATAATCCAACTGATATTACACCATCTAGTGTTGAATTAGTTAATGTCGATGGAACTACTCATTCAAAACAAAATACGAATTCAAATAATGGTCAAGGTATTCAACACGTAATATCTGGAACTATTGCTTTATATAGTATTGTTACACTTAGTAATACTGTTGATTCCGATGGTCCATTTATTTTGAAATTTGGAATTCCATCAGCGTATACTGGAAAAATATTACAAAAAATTAAAATGGTTTATGATGATGGATATGGTCCAATTTGGATGAAATTTGGTTATATAAGTTCGTCAAATAAAGTTTCATTAAATTTAACTGCTGCTGACACTATTGGTAATAACGCTACAGTTAATACAGGAACAGTTTCTACATGGAATAATGATACAGATTGGCATGTAGAAAATACAGATGGTCAAGCTAATAATACGTCTAATTTTACATTTGATTCTACATATTCTGTAAAAGAAAATGATTTTATATTAATTAGATGGAAAAATTATTATCAATATAACGATTATAGAGTGTTTGCATTATCAGATGTTAAATTTACATTTGTAGATCCTATATCTAAATCAGGAACTATTTCAAAGGCACCTACATTAAAAGGTTCAAATGCGATAAATAGCGATATTTCATTGAATGATTTATCTGGTAATATGAAATACGATTTAAGTATTAATTTGATAAATGATGGTGATATAGATGGAGAAGAAAATACATTGTCTGTATATACCAGACCAAATGAAATTACGAACGCCAATATTTCACAAAATGTTACAGATTCAAGTAGCAACGCAATTGTATTTAGTTGGAATAAGGGTCAGGATGTTGGTTCTGCTGATATTAGTGGTTTCATATTTGATGTCAGTGGTCATAAATCCGATGGTTCCTTTTATGATGGTGGTACTGTAACATTATCCGCTTCAAATGCTGCCGCTGCTGCAACAAATAATGATGTGACATTGAGTAATTTGGTAGCTAACACTAGATATGATTTTAGTGCAAATCAGTTTAATATTTATGATATGAGTCAAGTGAATATGATTGATATAAGCGGAACAACAAAACCAAGTGACTTTGGAGTAAATGATGTATCTCAAAACTTAACCGACGCTAGCACAAATAAGATTGTATTGAATATAAATAAAGGACAACCATTATTATCATTAAATATAGATAAATTTACTATTGATTATAGTGGAAATAATGGAACCAATGCAACTACAGGAACTGTTATTGTTAACGCAACAAATACCTCTCCCAGCGGAGTATTAACAGATATATCTATAAATGATTTATCGGCAAATACAAGATATGATTTAAGTGTAAATCAAATTAATTCTAATGATATTTCTGGGGATAAAATAGGATTATTCGCTGTTACACGTCCAAGTGACTTTTCAAATAATGATATTTCTCAAAATATAGAAGATTCTAGTGCAAACGTAATAGTGTTAAATATTAATAATTCGCAAATAAATGGTTCTTTAGATATTAGTGGTTATATTATAAAATATGGAGCTAATATATTAAATGTTAAACCTCAAAATGTAAAAGCTGACGGAATAAATACGGATATTAGTATTAATTCATTAGATGCTAATACAGCATATGATATTAGTGTAAGTCTTGTAGGTTATTATAATGATTTAAGTAATAGTGAATATAAAATTACTACTGATATTGCTACAGCACCAACACCATTTACTTCAGATGATGTATCACAAGTTGCTGACTATAGTGATAATCAAGTAATATTATCAGCACAACACAAGGATTTGGTTGGCACATTAGATATGTCAGCAGTTACTATATTTTATAAAGGTAATTTAGGTAATGGAGAAGCTATTACAAATGTAACACCAGATAGTATTAATTTGATTAATTTAGATGGAACTTCACACGACTATGAAAGAAATGATATTAATGACGCTATAGATGGTGGTAATGGTTCGGATACTTATGTTACTACTACTGGTACTAATTCAACACACGGTCCATTTGTATTAGAATTTGGATTTCCTTCTAGTTTAATTGGTAAAAATTTACATAAAGTTAAAGCGCGATGGGGTTCTGGTGAAACAGGAACACTTAGTTTGGCGTTTGGTTATAGACGATCTAGTACAAATTACTCATTAAATTTTGAAAGTGGAGAGAATTTAGGAACAGGTGCTACAGTAAATACTGGAGAACTTACATTTAATACTACTAGTGCTTTCCATATTGAAGATTCTGTATCATCGATGGAACCTGGTGCTATGTATGTGTTCGATAAATCTTATGTAATTCAATCAGGAGATACATTACTTATCCGTTGGTTAAATGCTAAACCAAATAGTGATAACAAACATTGGAGATTATATGAAGTTGAATTTAATGTAACAGATGGTTATACTCACTCAGATACGGTTACAAAAATACCAATAAATAAAGGTCCTGCTGATTCAAATAATGATATTAGTTTGAATGATTTGAAAGGTAATATGAAATATGATTTAAGTGTAAATTTAGTTAATGCTAAAAATGTAACTGGTGATAAAATAGATTTAATTGCATATACTAGACCTAACTCTATTACAAACTCTAATATTTCACAAAATATTCCGGATTCAAGTAGTAACTCTATAGTATTTAATTGGAATAAAGGACAATTAGCAAATTCATCAGATATTAGTGGATTTGTTTTTGATATTAGTGGTTATAAATCGGACGGTTCTTTCTATGATGGTGGAAGGGTAACTTTATCGGCGTCAAATAAATCAGCGTCAGTTAGTTTGACAGATATATCAATTAATAGTTTAGTTGCAAATACAAGGTATGATTTCAGTGCAAATCAGTTTAATATTTACGACATGAGTCAAGTTAATATGATTGATATCAGTTGAACAACACGACCAACAGATTTTGAAAGTGACGATGTATCACAAAATAAAGTAAATACAACATCCTCCACTTTGATGTTGAATGTAAATAAAGGTCAACCATTATTATCGTTGAACATTGGCAAATTTACGGTTGATTATAGTGGAAACAATGGAACCAATGCGACAAAAGCAACAGTAATTAAGGTTCCATCTAATAAATCTCCTTCGGGTTTATTGACGGATATTTCAATTAATGATTTGTCAGCAAATACTGTTTATGATATGAGTGTTAATTTGATTAACGCTAATGATATGAGTAATAGTAAAATAGATTTATCTGGTGTAACTCGTCCAAGTGACTTTTCAAATAACGATATTTCACAAAATTTAACAGATTTAAGTACAAATAGAATAATTTTGAAAATAAATAATTCTCAAATAGAAGGTACATTGGATATTAGTGGTTACCAAATTGACTTAAGTGGTAACAATCAATTTACCACATCTAAGAAAACAATTATTAAAACAGCTGTAGCAAAAAGTCCAAATGGAACTAATAATGACATAAGTTTAAATGATTTATCAGCGAATACAATATTTGACATAAGTGTTAATTTAATAGGTTCGAAATTTGATTTGAGTAATAGTAAATATATGGTTACTGGTGCTACTGCACCAACACCATTTACAAGCGATGATGTATCGCAAGTAGTTGATTATAGTGAAAACCAAGTAATATTGTCGGCGCAACATAAAGATTTAGTAGGAACTTTAGATATGAGCGCTATTACAATATATTATAAAGGTATGTATGATATTGAAACTGAATATAATGTAACACCTTCTAGCGTGAATTTAATATATAATGATGGAACAACCCATGGTATGAAAAGAAATGAATTAAATAATTGTATAGATGATGATAATTCAACACAAACATGGGTAACACAAGCAGGAACAACATCCGGACAACAACCATTTATATTAGAATTTAGTATTCCTCAAGCTAATATAGGTAGAAAATTAAAGAAAATAACATTTAAATGGGGTGATCATCTTTCAGATACAGTGAACTTTAAATTTGGTTATAGACGTTCTAATACGAATTATTCCTTAAATATGACTTCTGTTACAAATTTATCAGCTACAACAGTAAATACAGGAACGGTTAATACATGGAATAATGAAACAGATTGGCATATAGTTGGTGGTAGTTATAATGATAATAGTATAATAGAATTTAATCAAGAGATGACTATTCAATCAGGTGATACTATATTAGTAAGATGGTTAAGTAGTTCGTATAATAAACATTTTAATTTATATGAATTAAAATTAGTTACTACCAGTTTAAAAACGGTTGAAGATACAATTACAAAAATACCTACATTAAAAGGTCCTAATGCTATTAATAACGATATATCATTGAATGATTTATCAGGTAATATGAAGTATGATTTAAGTATTAATTTGATAAATACTCAATTAATTACAGGAGATAAAATAGGATTAACAGTATATACATTACCAACTGCTATAACTAACTCAGATATTTCGCAAAATATTCAAGATACTAGTAGTAACGCTATAGTATTTAATTGGAATAAAGGTCAAGAATACGGTTCCGCTGATATAAGTGGTTTTGTATTCGATATTAGTGGTCATAAATCAGATGATTCTTTCTATGATGGAGGGACAATAACATTGTCGGCGTCAAATAAATCTGGTTCAGGAAGATTAACAGATGTCACTTTAAATAATTTGGTAGCTAATACTAGATATGATTTTAGTGCAAATCAATTCAATATTTATGATATGAGTCAAGTGAATTTGATTGATATTAGTGGAACAACACGACCAACAGATTTTGAAAGTAATGATGTATCACAAAATAAAGTAAATACAACATCATCCACTTTGATGTTGAATGTAAATAAAGGTCAACCATTATTATCATTGAATATTGATAAATTTACTGTTGATTATAGTGGAAACAATGGAACCAATGCAACAAAGGCAACTATAATTAAAGTTCCTTCTAATAAATCTCCTTCAGGTTTATTGACGGATATTTCAATTAATGATTTATCTGCGAACACATTGTATGACATGAGTGTTAATTTGATTAACGCTAATGATATGAGTAATAGTAAAATAGACATATCAGGTGTAACTCGTCCAAGTGACTTTTCAAATAACGATGTTTCTCAAAATTTAACAGATTTTAGCGCCAACCGTATAATATTAAATATTAATAATTCACAAATAGAAGGTACACTTGATATTAGTGGTTACCAAATTGACTTAAGTGGTAACAATCAATTTACCACATCTAAGAAAACAATTATTAAAACAGCGGTTATTAAAACACCACAAGGAATAAATCAAGACGTAAGTTTAAATGATTTATCTGCGAATACAATATTTGATATAAGTGTTAATTTAATAGGATCGAAATTTGATTTGAGTAATAGTAAATATATGGTAACAAGTTCTACTGCTCCAACACCATTTACAAGTGATGATGTATCACAAGTTATTGACTATAGTGAAAATCAAGTAATATTGTCCGTACAACATAAAGATTTAGTTGGCACATTGGATATAAGCGCTATTACAGTATTATACAAAGGAGTTTATTCAAATAACACTGTTGATACAGATACAATAACAAAAATACCAACATTAAAAACTGCTAATGCATTAAACAATGATATTTCATTAAATGATTTATCAGGTAATATGAAGTATGATTTAAGTGTTAATTTGATAAATACTCAATTAATTACTGGAGATAAAATAGGATTAATAGTATATACACTACCAATCGCTATAACTAACTCAGATATTTCACAAAATATTACAGATTCGAGCAGCAATGCAATTGTATTTAATTGGAATAAAGGTCAGAATGAAGGTTCTGCTGATATAAGTGGTTTTGTATTTGATATTAGTGGTCATAAATCGGATGGAACTTTCTATGATGGTGGAAGTGTAACATTATCTGCTTCAAATAAATCTGCTTTAGGAAGATTAACGGATGTAACATTAAATAATTTAGTAGCTAATACTAGATATGATTTTAGTGCAAATCAATTCAATATT
>CEOK01007083.1_pt1 | contig 10090 bp, 7 predicted proteins | sample 427001 | NCBI WGS metagenome assembly CEOK01 (sample SAMEA2591108, study PRJEB7988) | marine metagenome | isolation source: saline water (ENVO:00002010), including | reverse complement strand
ATGGTACCTATTGGGTCCTGCTTCATGCACAACTTGGTGCAGGCCCTCATAATCAAATTTTTTGGTTGGGAAAGGCTCACGATAAGCAATTTGAGAGACCAAATTTTTGACCACCCTGCCAGTTTTTGGTTTAGGAGCATAGTTAGTAGTTTGAGCAAATAGATTCGATGATAAAATCAGTAAGGCTACATGGAGCCAAAGTTGGCGTAACATGAACAACTCCTGGAAAAAGAGTTAATCGTGTCGCACCCGAACATCCATGTACGGTCGCGCTCAATTAAATTTTTAGTAAGTCATTTCTTGCTGCAGGCGGGCTCTTGGATTTGGGGGAGTTCTCGGTGCCAGGGCCCTGTCGCAAAGTCCATGATCGTTGTAGTTTATTACCCTTCGCATTGGTGGATCGGAAGATTCGTAGGTACAACTATCAACCTGATGTTGCCATTGAGTCGCACATGCCTCCAGGATCAACGCAGACAACATCATAACGATGAAGACGGGAAAATTACATCGGAATTTTCTCATATTTGAATTTCTAGAAAGGGAAAACCTCAAAATGCTTGTGAGTCTGAAGGTCGCTGCAACTTTAGATGGCAAAATTGCTACGGGTTCTGGCATTTCAAAATGGATCACAAGTTCTAACTCTAGGGAACTGGTACATCGATTGCGTCATGAACATCAAGCTATCCTGATTGGCAGCGAAACGCTTTTGAAAGACAATCCCTCACTTAACACTCGTGGTATTCATCAAGGCTCTTCACCAATTAAAGTTATCATGGACGGCCGTGGGAGAATGCCTAGACAAGCAAAATGCTTGCGAGAGGATGAATCTAAAACCATTTGGGTCGTTGGGAGAAAAGCACCAGACGCTGATTGGGAATTGCCATCGAACCTCATAAGGTTGACTAGCCCCGGTGTTCGCCCAGAGATTTCATGGGTATTATCCCAACTTGAAAATTTTGACATTCATTCAATCTTAGTAGAGGGTGGTGCCCAAGTTCATGCCAGTTTCCTCAAATCAAAACTTGTTGATAAGATTTACCTTTTCCTTGCTCCTCGTATTCTTGGTAAAGAAGGTCTCTCATGGTGTGGTGAACTTGGAATTGAAAACTTGACGGACACCCTCAATTTTAAAATAACTAGTATAGAACAACTAATCCCTGATTTGCTAATAGAACTGCAACCAATAGAAAGGTTGAATGACTGAAGTGCTAAGAATTGATCCAATTGAAGAGGCTATTGAAGATATTAAAGCCGGTAGGATGATTGTTCTGATCGATGATGATGATCGAGAAAATGAAGGTGATCTGGTTTGTGCCGCTGAAATGGTGACCCCTCAGATTGTTAACTTTATGGCAACTCACGCCCGAGGGCTAATTTGTCTAGCTTTAGATACTCAAAGAACAAAACAATTGGATTTGCCACTAATGGTGGCTCATAACCAGACAGAACATGGTACTAACTTTACTGTGACAATCGAGGCAGCAAAAGGAGTTTCTACTGGGATATCAGCAGCTGATCGCGCTCACACGATCCTAACCGCAATGAAATCCGATGCCTCACCATCAGATATAGTAAAACCTGGTCATATATTCCCCTTGAAAGCAAATGAAGGTGGTGTTCTCAAAAGGGCAGGCCACACTGAAGGTGCTGTAGATCTTTCTAGAATTGCTGGATGTCGACCAGGGGGAGTTATCTGTGAAATAATGAATGAGGACGGTTCCATGGCGAGATACCCCGAGCTTCGCCGTTTTGCTGATCAACACGGAATGAAATTATCAACAATCGCCAATCTGATCAAATATAGAACCCATCATGAGAGCGTCGTTAGAATTGATACAGAAGCGAGAATGCCCACTCAATTTGGCAATTTTAAAGTCGTCGGATTCTTTAGTGAGGTTGACAACAAAGATTATGTTGCTTTGGTAAAAGGAAAATGGTCAGAGGATGATGCGGTGTTAGTTAGAGTTCATTCTCAATGTTTGACTGGTGATGTGTTTGGATCTCAAAGGTGTGACTGTGGACCTCAACTCCAAAGTGCAATGGAAATGGTAGAGGCAGAGGGGAGGGGAGTCATTCTATACCTACCGCAAGAGGGTAGGGGCATAGGTCTGCTCAACAAAATAAGAGCTTATCGCCTTCAGGAAGAGGGAATGGATACTGTGGAGGCGAACCATCACTTAGGTTTCAAAGACGACCTTCGTGATTATGGGCTAGGTGCTCGTATGCTCAGTCTCTTAGGCGTTCGAAGAATGCGCCTTATGACTAATAACCCTCGAAAAATCGTAGGTATCGAGGGGCATGGCCTGGAAATCGTTGAAAGAGTTCCACTTGAAAAAGGTCAGCATCCCAACAACGCAAAGTATTTGCAAACTAAACAAGATAAGCTAGGGCACTTTATTCAAAAACATGGTGGAGCAACCCTACAATGAAATTCTTCATGACCCGGGTAGTTATTTCCCTAACTGTCCCTATTATCTGTTTTGGTTGTTCCACAACAGACAACTGGGCTATCAACCCGATTTATGAACATGTGGAGGAAACTCCACCACAATTACAAAAGATATTAGCAGATACTTATCGAAAAGATGAAATTTATCGAGACTATAATACGAAAATGATTGCTGCCGGATTATTTCGAAGCGAAGAGTACCGTGAATTTTTGACAGATTCTATCCAAAGTTCTTATCATTTGGATGAGGCTGCTAATCTCGAAATTTCACTTGCGCAAAAGCAACAATTTGCTAATGAATTCGAATTTCTGTTGATGATTTATTCAGGAAGTAACGAAAAAACTGACTTCGGCAAAAAAGATTCTCTATGGCAAGCAAGGCTTTATGATGACGATGGAGATAAAGTTGTTCCTACAAGGATTCAAAAATTAAAAGACACGAACAAAGAGAGAATGCTTCTAGGTAGGTATTTGAAAGAGTTAGATCGATGGGTGGAAGTCTACAATCTTAGTTTTCCAAAATTAAACAAACCCGCAACAGGGGTTAAACTTGGCTCTGAAACCTTCAGATTGGAAATAGCTGGTATTGAGGGTCGATTAGAGTTCAGTTGGGAAGACGTTAAGAAATTCTATTAAAATCAGGGTTTCAGATGAAATTGATGATCAAGTTTAAATTAATTTGCACCTTAATGCATTAAATAATTGTAACAAGATCACTCAACGAATTTCGCATACTAGTCACAACAAATGTTCCAATGAATAGACTGATGGCATTTTGATATTTAAATATTTCTAATTTTTTAAGAGAGGGATCTTCCATAGAGCTAACAAAAAAAATTCAAACTGGTATCAATACCTTATGGCTTAGTTACTGATATAATTATTAAAGAAATCGTTTGATTTCAAAAATTGATTCTCGTAAGGTCTTTCACATCAGCTCAACATGAACTGACACGTTGCTGAATTGAGAGGCAGCAACGAACCCTCCTCTCGCGCTGAGCCGCTGCTGGATGCAACCCTCTGGGCTTACATTAGGCCCTTCCATTGACGGATTCACTTCTTTACAAATTATCTGATACGTTGACGATAGAGTCGGCACCTAAAATTTGGTCCACTGAAACTAAAGTCAACTGTTTTCATTGGGAAACTCCTTTCATTTATTGAGTTTCTCTGATGAATCAAAAAAATTCGCTAATCGAACTTATCCTGAAGGGTTACTTTCGCGGCATCACTTTTGATAGGTGCAGGGTAATCCTCCAGCTTCTACGGACTCTGGGGGAGTTCGGTGGGGCAATTAGGATATCCAATTGGACTTGGATGCATGAGTAAAAGATGGATCTTGACAACAACCGATGGAAAATCTGCAAATCTAGGCTGAGGGAATTGCTTCCTTCAGGATGTGGATCAAATTGGTTGGATGCCCTGCTGCTGGTGAAAATTACCTCTACAAAGGTTGTCTTCGCTGGAATCCCCCACGAACTTCATAGACTGGATATTAAGAATAATCACGAGGACCATCTCAGATCTGCACTTGCAGACTCCTACCCTGAATTTGGTACATTTTCCCGAAAGAGATTTGAATATCTGGTGGGTTCTAAAGGAACATCAAACTTAGCTATTCAGGAAGAATTTCTTTTCGAAAATCAAGAAGCCGAAGATTTTCAATTAAAAGATTCAACAGAGTCTGTTACCGACAAGGATGCCAATCCTGCAAGTGTAATTGGGAATTTCGAATCTCGACGATTCAAGAACTTTGTAATCTGTGAATTTAATCAATTAGCTTTTAAAGCCGTAGAGCAGGTCCTGATAAATCCTGCTAAAAGCTTTAACCCATTTCTCATTTACGGGAACGAGGGAACAGGGAAAAGTTATTTGCTCCAAGCACTTGCTGAGGAGTGGCTGAAAGAGCATCCCGAAAATAAACTGATGATGCTAAATGCTGAGAATTTCTTGAATCAGTTCATTCAAGATATTCGCAGCAATCAGATGGGGCAATTCCGAGAGAAATTCAGGAATACAGATATTTTGATCTTGGAAGATGTCCAAGTATTGAGTAGTTCACCACAATGTCAGCAGGAACTGAAACATACCATAAGCAGCCTCAAGGAATCTGGCAAACAGGTGATCCTTTCTGCTAACAATTTACCCAGCAGAATCTCAGGGCTCAACTCCACTCTCGCCAATAAATTGGAATCCGGGCTTTCACTAGATTTACCATCTCCAGATCGCAAATCCTGCCTTCAGATCCTTCAGAGTAAAGCAAAAGAATCACGAATCGAGTTGAGTGATGAGATTTGCAACTATTTAATTAGTAACTTACCACCGAATATATGTCAGTTGGAGGGGGTCTTAATCCGTTTGGGTGCACACTCATCACTCATGGGCGAGAAAATTTCTTTAGCACTAGCCAAAAAATTAATACCCAGTGCTAAAGAAATCAGTATTGAAGACCAGTCATCTCCTGGGAACCTAACACCCACATTTGATAGATCTGAAGAAGACGTTATTCAGCATGTCTGCAATGCACTGCGCTTGAGTTTGAAAGATATCAAGTCTGGCAGGAGAGATCAGAGAGTAATAAAAGGGCGTCAATACATTGTCTACATTCTGACAGAAGATTTCGGGATGTCATTGAGCCAAATTGGCCAGTTTTTGGGCCGAAGTCATTCAACGATTCACAATGCTCTGAAGAATGCCCAAAAGAGTATGGAGATTGATGATGTTTATCGGCGTCAAGTGATTGCGATTCGAAAAGGAATCAATTCTTCAAATAACCAAGTACTGCCGACTTCTCAAGCATCGGAAGAAACCTTGTTTAATTTGAATGATTTAGGCTTTAAAACTGGTTCAATCTAAGAAATCAATCGCTCTCTCACAGTTCTCGGAGAGGCAGCTTCATTTCAATTCTCTTTTGGCAAAATACGCTAAGAAAACTAGATTCTAAAATTCCAATACATAAAATCAGCCCCCTAAAACTTTCCCTTCACCAGAATGATTATTCATTCTGATTTTTCCCGTCCCCTTTGATAAAATTTGGCCAAATTCCAGAGGCAGTTTTCTACTTTTTTGCCTATTTTGAAAGACAGTTTTAATTACGACTGAAGATCAACTTGGATAGGTCTGTCCTTACAGGTGCAATGAAAATTTGATTAAAATGAATCTTATGGGATTTTGATGTACATCAGAAAGAATCGAGTTGAGTGAATAACAAGTTAATTCAAATTTTATTTCAAAAATGATCTCTTTGAGAGAGTAGAACAACTGTGAATCTGAATTCATAGACAACTAGTCCAATCATGATCCCGATGAGTTCAATCTGTGATCCACAGATGAGCATCTTGCAAATCTCCATCAAGCCAGGTCCAACTTCTGTCTCATGGGGAATAGAATCCCCATTCTCTGGCAAACTCAGAAAGACCTAAAATCCTAATACTTGAGTTCTTTGAAATGGAAACTAAACCCGTTCAATACGACGAAGCCAAAATCATCACCCTCTCATCACTGGAGCATATTCGTAAAAGACCTGGAATGTACATTGGTCGATTAGGCAATGGCTCACAATCCAGTGACGGCATTTACATACTCCTCAAGGAATTGATTGATAATTCAGTTGATGAATACATCATGGGCCATGGCAAGCGTATAGAAATCAACCTAAAAGAAACGGAAGTAAAAGTTCGTGACTACGGAAGGGGTATCCCCTTAGGAAAATTAGTGGAATGTGTTTCCAGCATTAACACCGGGGCAAAATACAATAGTGATGTTTTCCAGTTCAGTGTCGGTCTGAATGGTGTTGGAACTAAAGCGGTGAATGCGCTATCAGAGAGTTTCGAAGTCAGTTCTGTTCGTGATGGAAAAAAGGCATTTGCGAAGTTCATTCAAGGCGAATTGGTTGATGAAGGTCGTACAACTTCAAAAGAACGGAATGGAACCGTAGTTCGCTTTGTCCCTGACAAATCTATCTTTTCAAGATTCCAGTTTGATTTCAGACTGATTGAGAAACAGCTTTGGAATTATGCCTACTTAAATCGTGGTTTGAGCCTCATTTTCAATGGTGAGAAATTCAAAGCCGAGCGAGGCTTGCAGGAAATGTTGGAAAAAGAGGTGGGTGAAAAGGCACTTTATGAAATTCTACATGTACAAGCCGACTTGCTCGAATATTCCCTAACACACACCGATCTATATGGAGAAACAAATTTTAGTTATGTGAACGGGCATTTCACAAGTGACGGAGGTAGCCATCTCAGCGCTTTCAGGGAAGGGATCCTGAAAGGCATTAATGAATTCTTCAAAAGCAGTTTTCAAGGGCCAGATGTCAGAGAAGGAATAGTCGGTGCCGTTGCAGTCAAAATTCAAGAACCAATCTTCGAATCGCAGACAAAGAACAAGCTCGGCAATACTGATCTTCGCTGGATCGTCACGCAAGTCAGGGACAGTTTTGTCGATACCCTTTTCAAGAACCCTGATGCTGCAGAAGCTCTCAAAAGCAAAGTTCAACAGAATGAAAAAGTTCGTAAGGAACTCTCAAATGTCAAAAAAGCTGTTCGTGAAAATGCTCGTAAGACTGCCCTCGCCATTCCAAACTTGAAGGACTGTAAATTCCATCGAAACGATTCAAAGAATCATAACAGTGAAAGCATGATCTTTATAACTGAAGGACAGAGCGCGGGTGGGAGTATGATCAGTTCCCGCAACGTAGAAACTCAGGCTATTTTCTGTCTGAAAGGGAAACCACTTAACTGTTTTGGTCAAGGTCAGGAAGCCCTGTACAAAAATGTAGAACTCTACAACATCATGAAGACCTTAGGTATCGAAGATACTGTTGACGACTTACGATATGAAAAGGTAATTCTAGCCACTGATGCAGATGTTGACGGACTTCATATCCGCAACCTGCTGATAACTTTCTTCCTTCAATACTTTGAAACATTGGTTCAAAGAGGACATCTGTTCATTTTAGAGACTCCTCTTTTTCGTGTTCGCAATCAAAAAACAACCAAATATTGCTATGATGAAGTTGAAAAAGATTCCGCAATTGCTGATCTGAAAAGTGGAAAGCATTTTGAGATCACTAGATTCAAAGGACTTGGGGAAATCTCCCCTAAAGAGTTTGGACCTTTTATTGGGCCTCAGATGCTCTTACAACCAATACGTATTGACCATCTCCAGGAAGTCGGCGGATTATTGAATTTCTACATGGGGGGCAACACAAATGAGCGTCGGCAGTACATCATAGAACATCTGGTCTAAGCCTCCAATCACTGCAAATGTTGAAAGATCCTCCAGATGATGCTCCACTGCTGACTGGAAAATGTATTCCCCCTTGACAGATTTTCTAGCTGTTTTTTGAGCCATTATCTTCAAATTCCAAGTTTTCATCCCAAAAAATGAGATCGTTATGAGAGAAGCACTCCAGACACTACTTGAAAATAGCTCCAAGCGAAATGTTTCCGAAGAAATTCTGAGCTTCGATGAATATCTCCAACTCGTTCAACGAGAACCCTGGGTGACTCGTGACACCTTTCAGCTTCTCCATGACATGTTGCTATCTTCAGGGGTAGACCACTCCATCAGTCCAGGGAAACCGATCAAGCATCACTATCAATTCTTTGAAAATTCTGATCGGGTTGGTGGTTATGTTGTTTTTGGCCAGCAAAAAGCCAAGGAAAATTTAGTTGAGAAAATTAATAATGCCAGCCGTGGTCTTGAGGCATCAAAACGACTTTGGATTCTTTTAGGGCCACCTGGAGCCGCTAAATCAAGGTCAATGGAGGGAATTAAGCTTGCCCTTAAGCAATACTCCCATTCTGAAGAGGGTAAAACTCACACCCTACTACTGCCAACTGTTGATAAAAGACTCAGGGATCAGGCTCTGTTCGAAGAAGAAGGCATCTTCTACCTACAGAGCCCATTGTTTGAAAAGCCTCTTCAAGTTCTTCCAGAAGAAACGAGAAAGGCATTTGCAAGTGAGATAGTCAGCGGGACAGATCAAGAAATCTTAAAAGAATGGTTAGCAAATCATTCTCATTACGACAAGGAATTCAGCGTAACGATCAGTGGTCGACTTTCTCCCTACAGCGAGTACGTTCTGCGTGATTTCATGAGAATGAAGGATATTTCCTTCACAGAGCTTCTTCCTTATTTGAAGGCGAAGCGCATGGTTTATGATGCTCGAACGAAGACGGGAATTGGCTCCTACACTCCCCGGGATGAAAAAAGTCAGGAAGCAGGATCTCTGGTTGGAAATATTGACTACAGCCTTCTACCTCGCTTTGGAAGCGAATCTCACCCGCTGGTTCATGACTATAAAGGAGAATTGTGTGCTGGGGCCAACGGATTGGTTGAAATTCATGAAATTTTGAAGCTCTCAGACAAATTTCTATATGAATTACTTTTTGCGACCCAAGATCGCTTCTTCAAACCTGAGGGTCAACCGCCGATTCCTTTCAACGGAGTCATTATTGGGCATACCAATTTCCATGAGTTCAATATGTTCATGGAGAATGCTTCCTTCGAAGCATTAAGATCCAGGACAACCTTCATTGAAATGCCACTTTCGGTTGACTTCAAGCAAGAGCAGATGATTTATGAGTTCACCTACTCGAATAGTCATAGAAACTGGAAGAAAGAAAAGCAGCATCTCGCCCATGTGGCACCTCATAGCCTGACCTTGTTGAGTCTGATGGCTGTCATGTCCCGACTCTATGAGTCAAAGCAGAACCCAAATATGACCCTTCTGCAGAAAGCTTTGATCTATGCAGGTAGAGCTGACAGCGGTGTGGATAACAACATGGCCCGAATGATTTTGGACGAGTTTGCTTTCATCAAGCCGTCAGAGGGCACCTTTGGACTTGACCCACGATTTATTCAAAATGTTTTTGAAAATACAGAACATTTTCAAATCAATGAATTTGCCGCAAACCTTCAGCGCCTGATGCAGGAGAGTGGTGATCATGCAATGTTGACTTCCATTGCCCTGGAAAATCCTTGCGTAAGCCCACTGGATTTGTATGTTCGGACAGAGCATGCAATCAAGGAATCCTATGCCCAGCAAAAGACAAAATTGAACCACTACGTGGAGAAGATTTTACCTCAGGCCAAAAACTGGATTATGGGACAAATCGCCAGTGACGTATATAGCGCAATCTTGAGGGATGACTCAGTTTTGGAGACAACATGGAAGAAATATACGGATCACGTTCGCGCCTACGCACTGAATACCAAAGTGAAGCATGAAGTCACACAGACTGATGTTCAGCCCGACGAAAAGTTTATGCAGACTATTGAGCAATATCTTGGAGTGCCTGATAAAGACGTATTCCGTAAAGAACTCAGCGATGCGATTGCAAGTGTCAATCACCGAGTGATTCTCTCTGATGAACCCTCCTATCAAAACGCAATCAAGAAATATGTGTTCGAGAACGAGTTCAAATCTGGCGAAAATATGAAGCTTTTGGGTTGGATCAAGAGTGGAACCAGCACTGCCGTTGTGAATGATAAAGAACAAGCCCGCCTGAATGAGACCATTCGCTACCTAGTCGAAGTCAAGGGATACTGTGGAAAATGTGCTTTCCAAGCCCTTACCATCACTGCCAACGCCTCCAGTATTGTTCTCTGATGCCCTTTCGGCCGATTTAGCAT
>CEOK01086699.1_pt1 | contig 10095 bp, 7 predicted proteins | sample 427001 | NCBI WGS metagenome assembly CEOK01 (sample SAMEA2591108, study PRJEB7988) | marine metagenome | isolation source: saline water (ENVO:00002010), including | reverse complement strand
ATGAAAATTTAAATTTATGGATTGAAGTGATCGCTGAGCACTCAACGAAAAATTAAAAATTAATATAGATAGAAATAGAACTCGTTGCATAGTACTAAAGTATTAATATTTCATTGAGAATGAATTGAAAAATATCCAGTTTATAAATTTTATATTTCCCTGATTTTATTGAGTAAAATTTCACCCATCCTTGGAAAGGATTGTTTGCTCCATCCTGCAATATGAGGGGTAATTAGTACTTGAGGGTGGTCAATGAAATCTTTTTTTTGTTTAAGAATTGATTCTTGTAGTTCTAAAGATTTTTCCTCTAAGTCAAGAACATCTAGTCCGAGCGCTTGAAATCGTTTTTCTTTTAGAGAGTTAAATGTATCTGCTGTATTAAGTATTTTCCCCCGACTTGTATTAATTAAGATTCGTAGTCGCTTACATCGCTGAATAAAATTTTTATCGACAAAATTCACTGTCTCTTTTGTCAAGGGGAGATGAATACTTATGATTTCTGATTCATCTTGTAGAGTTTCTAAATCAACTTCTTTAACATGGCTAGGCGCATAATTTTTTAGGTATTTATCATAGGAAATGATGTTCACTCCCATTGACTTAAGAATTGATCCAAATGCCGATCCCATTGGACCATATCCAATTATTCCGACAGTGCTCCCGTTTAATTCCCAACCAATATTTTCTTCTCTTCTCCAGAGTGCTGATCGAATCTCATTATTCGCTCGAGAAATATTATGTGATAAATTCAATAGCAAACCCAGAGTATGTTCGGCCAAAGCGTTCATATTTCCCTCTGCTGCACTTAAGCATAAAATGCCATTTTCTTCGGCGTATTCAGTATCTATATTTTCTAAACCTGATCCTAATCGACCGATCCATTTTAGATTAATTGCTTTTTTTAGAGCAGATTTATCCAAAGAAAGTCTACTTCTTAGAATAATCCCTTCTGCTCTCTCAAGACTTTTTGATAATTGAGGTAGAGTTTCATTATATTTTTTATCGATCTTATAACCATCACGAATCAAACCTTCTTCCAAAGTTGAATCTGTAAAGTCTATTGCGAGAACCCAACCTTTTGACACTCTATAGTAATGCGTTTGCAATTGCGAAATAGATACTTAAACCTAAAACATCATTTGTGGTAGTTATAAAAGGTCCAGTGGCAAGGGCGGGATCAATATTATATTTATTTAAAATCCACGGGATAGCGGTACCAAATAAACTCGCAAATAAAACAACTGCAAGTAAAGAAGATCCTACTGCTGTGGCAAATAATAGCCCTTGACCAATAGCCCAACTGTATCCTACGATAACCAAAGAACAGATCAGACCATTAAAGAGCCCCACGCCAAGTTCTCTTGCCAGCCTTTGCCAAATATTTTTTTGAAGTGTAGAATTTGCCAGAGCTTGAACAACAATTGCGGATGATTGAACTCCAACATTTCCACCCATTGCTGCGATCAAAGGAATAAAGAATACTATTTGGGGTATTAGAGTTATTTCTGACTCATTTTCCGAAATTACAGTAGATGTTAAGACACCTCCCAAAAGACCAATTAAAAGCCATGGTAAACGAGCTTTGGTAGTCTGAAAAAGGCCATCTTCATTACTAACCTCATCACTAAGTCCCGATATTAATTGATAATTACTATCCGCTTCTTCCTGAATAATATCCACAGCATCATCAAGTGTAATTCTACCCAGGAGCCTTCCAATTTCATCGACGACAGGCACAACGAATAAGTCATACTTTTTCATAATTTTTGCTATTTCTGCATCTTCTGAAGTGGATGTTACAGAATGGATGCTTTTTTCAAAAATTTCCGAGATTTCAGTTTTTGTGGAGGTCGTTAAAAGTTTTTTCAACGATAAAGAACCCAATAAGATATCATTGTCATCAACCACATAGACAGCATGTACGACATCTATCCCTTCTGCTTGACGTCTCATTTCTCTAACACATTTCAAGACTGTCCAATTTTGGTTGACCTTAACTAATTCCGTAGCCATCAATGCACCTGCTGTGCCTTCTGCATGTGTCAGCAGGTCTGCAAGGTCTTTCGCCAAATTAAGGTCATCAACATGACTAAGGACATCATGTTTTTTTTCCTCTGAAAGTAGGGATATAATATCCACAGCATCATCGGTATCCATACTCTCTGATACCAGCTCTGCAATTTCTACACTTGATAATAATTCTAAGAACTCATTTAAGAGACTTTCGTCGAGATATGTTAAAATTGAGGAAAGTAAATCTTTCTTAATTGGCTCGAGAAGACTTTGAACCTCATCAATTGTGAAATAGGTTAAAATTTCGGCAATATCTGCAGCATGAATTTCATTGAATATCTGACTGAGATCTGAGTCTTTTGACTCAAGTTCTTGTCTGAGATTTTTAACGTATTCTTCTGTGACTTTAAACGACATTATTCAAAACTTTTCGCTAAGGAAATAAACTGCTCGACACTAAGTTGCTCAGCTCTTTTTCCCGAAACGGAATCTAAAACCTTGTTATCTACAAAATTAAGTGATTTCAATGCGTTTCTTAAGGTTTTTCTTCTTTGATTAAATGCTGTCTTCACAACTAACTTGAGATTACGATATTCTACACCGGGCTCTGAGGCTTTTTTTACAAGGCGAATAACTCCGCTATTGACTTTTGGTGGTGGAGAAAAACATTCTGGTTCAACAGAAAATAAATATTCAACATTGTAGTAAGCTTGAGTTAAAACACTTGTAATGCCGTAGTTTTTGCTGCCTGGACCACTTGCAATCCTTTGTCCGACCTCTTTTTGAAACATTCCTACCATTTCAGGGATTTGTTTTCTTCTATCAAGCATCCAAAATAGTATTTGAGTGGAAATATTATATGGATAATTGCCAATTAATCCATAATTATTTGTTCCAATGGAATTAGGTTCTTTCCAGCTCAAAAGATCTTGATTATAGAGCCTGCTGGAAAGTTTTGGGAATTTTGACTGTAAAAATGAAACACTCTCTTTATCTAACTCGATTGCATGGATTTCATGTGGTTTTTCCATGAGAAATTGAGTAAGAACGCCGGTCCCCGGACCCACTTCAAGAATTAATTTATATGAGTTTAAGCTCAGGGAATTAACAATTTTTTTAGCAATTGCAACATCCGTTAAAAAATGCTGTCCAAGGTGTTTTTTTGCGCGAATTTCATTCATCTAGACCAGCTCTTGTTAGCAGTGCATTGATATTCGGGTCTCGACCCATGAAATTTTTAAATAAAACTGATGGGTCGATTGAGCCCCCTGCTTTGAGGAGCTTTTTAAAATCTTGAGCCACTTCTGAATTGTCCGGTTCATTTGAAAAACGACTAAAGGCATCGGCATCTAAAACTTCAGACCATTTATAAGAATAATAACCTGCAGAATATCCTCCAGAAAAAATATGTGAAAAGGCCGATGAGATAGTGACTCCAGGTTCTTTAGACCATAATTCTAAATCTGCAAATATTGATTCTTCTAACTTCTTATAATCAAGAATTTCTTTGTTAGAAGGGTTATGCCATGCCATGTCTAAAAGACCAAGACCGAGTTGACGAATTGTCGCCATTCCTTCTAGGAATTTCTGACTTTTTTTAATATTAGTAATTATAGAATCAGGCATTGGCTCTCCAGACGTATAATGTCGAGCCCATTGTTTTAATTCCGTAGCTTCAAAACACCAATTTTCCATGAACTGTGATGGTAATTCAACAAAATCCCATGCTACTGAAGTTCCAGTTAGTGTCGCATATTTGCCTTCTCCCAACATTCCATGGATTCCATGTCCGAACTCATGGAATAAAGTTAGGACCTCATTAAATGTTAAAAGTGCTGGCTTTCCATCAGAAGAAGTACTAAAATTGCATACGAGACTAATTATAGGATATACCCTTGTGGTATTCCTTTGATATGCTTTTCGGTAACTTGTCATCCATGCCCCGTTTCTTTTCCCTTTCCGTGGATGCCAATCTGTGAGTAGATGAGAAACCCAATTTCCTTTAAAGTCCGTAACATTATAGACCTGTACATCTTGATGATAGCCTTCTTGCTTAGAAATGTGAAACTTCAATCCATATAGTTTATTTGCAATAGAAAAAGCCCAATCAATAACTTGGTTTAATGCGAAATAAGGTTTGGTAATCTCGTCATTATAGTCCAGTTTTTCTTTTTTATATTTTTCGCTAATAAATGGAATATCCCATTTCTTTACCTCTTGAAAATTCAGGGATTTTTTTGCATATTTTTTTAATTCAATTGCTTCTTTTTTTGCCACTGGTAGGGCTTTTTCTTTTAAGGACTCGAGGAATTGATAGACTGTTTCGGGGTCTTTTGCCATACGTTCCTCAATAACGAAACTAGCGTGATTTGAGTAGCCAAGAACCGAAGCTCTTTTTTGTCTCAGCTCAGCAATTTCAGTCATGAGTTTAGTATTATCATTTGAATCCCCGCGGCAGGCTCTTTGGTTGTATCCTTTCCAAAGCTTTTTTTTGAGATCTCTGTTGGTTGAATAAGTCATAAAACCGATGTAAATGGGAGCATCAAGTGTTAAGCAATAAGACTTTAAGCCTCTTTGTTCGGCAGCTCCTTTTAACATTTTAACTATAGTCTCAGGGAGATCTAAAACTTGTTCATTCGAAATTTCTAGGAACCAATTTTCGTTATCATTTAATACATTTTCTGAAAATTCCAGACTTGCAGATGATAGCCTTTTGTCTATTGACTTTAGTATGGATTTTTCTTTAGCATTTAGTAAAGCTCCATTCCGTGAAAAATTCTTAAAATACTTTTCAAGAAGCATAATGTCTTCATGATCAAGATTTTTTTCATTTTGATTTATGAAGGAGATTCGTTTAAATAGTAATTCGTTAGTTAATATCTCATTATTCATTTCTGATAATAAGGGAGATATTATTCTGGTTGCATTTTGAATTTTTTCATTTGTACACGCAGAATTTAAATTGAAGAGTAATTCCGTTAAACGTTGAAGATTTTCATCTGATTCTTCGATTGGAATGATTGTATTCAAAAAGGTTGGTGGCGACGGGTTTTCAGATATCACCTCGATTTCTTTTTTTACGCGATGGATTTCCTCTTTTATTTCCAACTCTATTTTTTCTGCACTTGTTTGTTTTAAATCAAAACCATGAACAAAAGGTTCTAAATATTTGTAGTTAGGCGTTAATTCCCCCAGCTTTGTTTGTGTGGCATTATGTATAATTTTTCTTTTATCGTCCCCAAATAAATTCGGAAGAATTTTTTCGATAAACATTTCACCAAATCCATGAGTTGCATCCAAAGGGATTGCGCTGGGTAAATTATCTACTGCTAAAACTCCAATGCTACCTTTACTTCCAAACCCAACTTCTTTACCATTTATAACCGAGTAAAAGGGGTTTTCTAAAGTACTGGGTCTAATGGTTGTTGCAACTGGCCCCAAAATATCACAGCTTATATCCCCTACAAATGATATTCTGAATTTTGGATTTGAAACATCAGTCCAGTCAAAAAAGTTAGGACTCCCTTCTTTCCAAAAGTGGCATGGTATAAAAATATCAGACACCATGGTGTATGGCTGAAATGCATTTTCATAAGTTTTTGGATTTTGATAAAAATCGCTTTTCTCGAAGAGTCCGTCAGATTTTCTTTTTACATAGTCTGAAGTTTCAAGAACTGTAAAATTGGGTAATCTTGAGTTTGATTCTAAATAGTCTTGAGAATTGCATTTGTTTATAGATGCGTTCAAAAGAATTTCTTCGGCCCCTCTTGCAACATTACCCGTTCCAGTGATAACTGCTTTAAAGGTGCTCGGTAATTTTACTTTTTTTAATTCTTTTTTAATTTTTTGTAGTGTCCCCAGCTCTTTTGCAGATTTCAGATAGTATTTTTTTGTCATTCTTCCAAAACCTCTTAAAGTCTCAAAAGCTCCAACTAGCCCGGCATAATAACCAAATCCAATTAAACGATTTTTGTCTTTTTTCAATAATTCCCAATCAATAAGAGTTATTTGCTTATCAAGACAAGCTTTAAGTAAACTCCTATTGTAGGGTTGCTCTTTGAATGTATGTGAGAAAAAAAAATATGTTTTTCCTGGGATAAGCTTATCGACTGAAACTTCTTTAACTCCTAACAAGATATCGGAATCTCCAATGTTAGAATTTAATTTGCACCCTGATTTTTGATATTCTTGATCTGAAAAAACCCTAACATCGCTGGGTTCGACAATTATTTGAAGATTATCATGTTTTGAGAGTAATTTTTCACATTGTTTAGGCGTCAAAGCTGCTCGCCGATCAGGCGGTGTTTTACTCTCTTTGATAAGTCCAAGAATCATGCAGCAAAAATACAACCATCCTGTTTATCAAAAATTAAATTGATAGGAATTGGATTCTCTAATTATTTCTGGAGTAGTCAGTTTGGTCTTTGAGCTTTTCCATGCTCCATTCCCAATAGGAGATGGGTATAGCATCACTGTGAAGATTATTTGCTTCGATAGTAGCATTTCTTATTTGACTTGCCCAAAGATTAATAAGGCTGTGAACTTGTGCTTGTGAAAATAAACTGTTTTTATATTGACTTTCTATCTGACCGTATAAAGGCCCTCCCCAGGAAACCCATCCTGAAACCAATTTATCACATGCAGCTGATTTTTGCTCCAATAACCCGTATTGGAAGGGGTAGCAGTTATTGGATATTTGTCCCCAATCATCTTTTAGGTTTGTAACCGTATGCTCATTGGTGATTGAATTCATAAATGCGAGGTCGAGATCCCAGGGGATGAGATGTAATTTTTTATTGTTCGGTTCTTCGTACCAGTAAAAATTATGAGGAGCGCAGTCTGATCCAAAGCAATACCAATGAAAAGCACCATCATCATGTCTAATTAATCTATCAATAACAGCATAAGATATGATTTCGTCTCGATCCATATGGTTACTAATAATTGGAATCACTTGATTACTACTGGCATTTGAAATTTGTTGACCAAATTCTTTTATAGTTTGAACAGATGGATTTTCATCTTCATTTGTTTTTAATGAATTGATATATTCTTCTGTGCTTTTTGGTGTTCCGTTACTATTTAATGGCCATATTTCTTTGTAGATATTTCCGCCATCATCATCAAAATTATATTTGGCAAATTGACCGTCAATTTGTTCAGTCAGTGCAAATAGGCCCACATAAATATCGTTAATTACTAGACGGGCATGAACAGAGCGGGGAGCGGGGATGCCTGCAGCTCTATAAAGCCAATAGCCTAATCTCTCATGCATTTGAGATGGGTCGTGATTCATAGAATGGAACTGTAGTTTTTTAAGTTTATAAAACTTTCTAGAAGACTCTTTATAATTTATCTTAACCTTCATGGATAATTTGGTGCAGGTTTTAAACCCGGGACCGTTTCCAGAGGTGCAGCCCCACCATGCACCATTTGCGCCTTTATATCTTATACCAACTGAGTTCAGTGTATCACCTTGAAAGATTAGTTTACCCTCTCTGTAGATTTCAGCACTTGGCTCAGAGTCTAGAAACGCGAGTGAGGAGTCTGGTAGACGAAGTTCAAATGTGTGTAGGCTATTTTGATCAAAAATGTAATCAGAATTTTTTACTAAATAATTTGGCGTAGAATTAGTATCTACAGGATCAGGAATATTGTCGGTTATAATATCCGGTTGGCATGAGCAAAAAATGATGATAATAAAAAATGTAAAATACCGCATTTGGATCCCTAAAAATTATTATTACAAAGTTACCTTGCAGAAAGTTGTTGATCAAAGGAATTGAAATTTAAAACGATACCATGAAAAGAATAATGCTTTTAGGTTCCGGAGAATTAGGCAAAGAAGTCATTATTTCTTTGCAACGCTACGGTATGTTTACAATTGCATGTGATAATTATTTAAATGCCCCAGCAATGCAGGTTTCAGATGCTTTTGAAGTGTTTGATATGCTAGATGGAAAAGCACTAGATGCAGCAATTGTTAAGCATAAACCTGATATTATTGTTCCTGAGGTTGAAAGCATCAGAACAGATCGTCTATACGACTATGAGGTAGAAGGGTTTCATATTGTCCCTAGTGCCAAAGCTGCAAACTATACGATGAATCGGAAATTGATTCGAGATTTGGCAGCCAAGGATTTAAACCTAAAAACAGCTCCTTATGAATATGCATCTTCAAGAATAACTTTTGAAGAAGCAATAAAAAAGATAGGTCTTCCCTGCATTGTTAAGCCTCTGATGAGTTCTTCGGGAAAAGGACAGACGTTGATTAAGTCGGGGGACGAGATAGCAGATGCATGGGAATATGCGATGAACGGAAGTAGGGGAGACCTGAAAGAGGTCATTGTTGAGGGATTCATTGACTTTCATACGGAGATTACTCTTTTGACTGTTACTCAAAAAAATGGCAATACCTTATTTTGTCCAGCAATAGGTCATAGGCAGGAAAGAGGCGATTACCAAGAAAGTTGGCAACCATCGGTGATTTCTGAAAATGATCTCTTGACTGCTCAGGCAATGGCAAAAAAAATCACAGATGCATTGGGTGGAGCTGGCATATGGGGAATAGAGTTCTTTTTGACTTCTCAGGGAGTTATATTTTCTGAGCTATCTCCTAGGCCTCATGATACTGGAATGGTCACTCTTGCAGGAACGCAAAATCTAAATCAATTTGAACTGCATACAAGAGCATTCCTTGGATATCCCATTCCAAATATTACTCATAATAAATCTGGTGTATCATCTGTTATCCTTGCCTCAGATTCAGGAAATAGTGTACCAAAGTATGTTGGCCTTGATACCGCGCTAAAAGAGGAGAATACGGAATTGAGAATATTCGGTAAACCATCAACCAGAGAATACCGGCGAATGGGAGTTGTATTAGTTAATGATATTCTTGAGTCAGATATTGAGTTATTGCGAAAAAAAGCCAATAATATATCTAAAGCGATAAATATTATCAGCCAAAACAAGGTTTGATTTTGATTTTAATTTTTAAAATGTAACGTTTGAGTATCAATTTAAAATATGTTAAGTTTGCGTTACATTTAAAATAATTAATTATGAATAATCATATAATGGTGTTTTTGTTAACGGAACTTTCAATTGTCGTAATAATTATTGGCTCTTTAGTTCCAATTGCCTCATTCATTTGGCTGTATTTTGATGCAAAGGGAAAAAGAGATACGATTCTGGAAATATCAAAGAATTTAGATGATTCTGATAAAATTGAGAAGTTGTTGCGAATTTTTGAAGAACAAAATAAGGGACCATTGGGTTATCGAAGAAAGCGACCATTGGATTATCGAAGAAATGGGATAATAACAATTTTTGTGGGTATTGGAATCTATTTTATGGGTCACATGGTATTTGGAAGGTTTTTTGAAGGTGTCGGTGCCTTCGTTGCTTTTATTGGAATTGGAACCATGCTTGCTGGATATCTTTATCCAAATACAGGCAAAGAATTAACGGATGCTGTTGAGGATTTTGAGAAGAAAAAATCTTGAGTAAGGATCACAAATATCTTAAGAATAATCTTGCTGAGATTAGAAAGTCTGCTGGATTAACTCAACAAAAACTTTCAGAAAGAGCAGAGGTTTCAAGAAAGAGTATAAATGCTATTGAAAATGGAATTTATGTACCCTCGACAGTTCTATCTTTGAAAATTGCAAAAACTCTGAATTGCAAAGTTGAGGACTTATTTAAGTTGCCGTAATGTTACAATATTTTTGTGATTAACACTATATATTATTTGATTATCAATATTTATTTATTGTTTATCAATATTATAGTATATTTGGCAAATATAAATTATTATTCATCGCAATTTTAAAATAATGACTCAAAACAAAAGCATAAGTTTAATTTATAAATTCTCAAATCTTTTTTATTTCGCTTCTATTGCCTTGTCAATAATTATTGTCTCCATATTAGCGTACATTTTATTTGGTGGAAGTATTGCTGGCATTATTAAAATCGATTTTCTAAGTATTTCAGGCGACTTCACAAACTTTAATCAGACCCCATTTTTCTTTCGGTTTGTTGTTTTTTCCTTCTTTACGATTATTCTTTTAATAATAA
>CEOK01168091.1_pt1 | contig 10099 bp, 8 predicted proteins | sample 427001 | NCBI WGS metagenome assembly CEOK01 (sample SAMEA2591108, study PRJEB7988) | marine metagenome | isolation source: saline water (ENVO:00002010), including | reverse complement strand
CCCGCCGATGTTTTACAAATTGCACTCACCGGTGAGCTTGATTGGCAACATTATGGCCAGATCCACAGCTTACATACTGAGCGACTCGCTATTGAAAATAATGATTTAGCACTCGCCACGCGATTTACTGCTCTCCTGGATAAGGATCAAATTTACAGTGACGCGCAAGTATATATAGAGCGCGCCAGCGCGGCAGAATTGAATCGTTACCTGCCCGCACTTAAACAGATCAGTCGCACTAAAAAGTGGTTTGCTGATGCAGTTCATGAAGGCCAGCTGGTTAGTTCGAACATATTATTACGTGGACTGCTGAGCGAGTTTCCATTCCATAAACGCAGTGGTGTGATACTGGCTGATGTGTTGCTGCGGGATGCTGTCATCGAATACAAGCGAGATTGGCCTGCTTTCAGTGATGTGCAGGCAACCATCAGCCTGAATAAAGACCGGGTAGTGGTGTTACCCACACAGGGCATTATGTATGACTCACAACTCACGCGCGCGCGCTTGGAGATCCCATCATTCCTCAAAGCGGTACTAGAGGCCGAGGGAGAGCTTAAGGGAGGTGGTCAGAATTTAATCCATTTCCTAGCCGATGCAGGTCTGGTTGCGCGCCAAAACTCTGTGGCAGATCAACTATCCTTAGAGGGAGATACTAAGCTACAACTCTCTTTCACTAAATCATTGTCGCAAAAAGTAGCTTTACCTTTCAGAGTATCAGGCATGCTCAATTTTATTGGCAACACTCTGCATATTCATGCTGCAAATATGGCCATGCAAGATCTCAGGGGGACGCTAGCGTTTGATCAAGATGGTGCCTATGGTGAATATTTATCAGCCAGTTTATACGGGCACAAGCTAGCACTCAGTGCCAAGGCCCTAGGGGCCGGCGCGTCGGAATTATATTTTAATGGCAAATTTGATGTCGATGCCTATATCAGCAGCCAGCTTCCTCAGTTTAAGCCATTTATACAGGGGCAAACACCGATTCAGGGTACGCTCTATTTGCCGTCCATGTTCAAGCAAAATAATCCCGAAAAACTGACCTTAAGCGTTCTCAGTCAACTACAGGGGATCCAGTCTAATCTGCCTTACCCGTTGCATAAGTCCGCGTCCGAGTCGTTAGCGACAGCATTATTGTTTGACCAAAAACAAGCAAGCATGCGGTGGCAATTTGCAGATCAAGCCAGTTTACTCTTTACAATGGATCAACAGCAGCCATTTACTTTGCGACTGATCGAACTTGGCCAGCCAACAGATACAGCATACGCACTCAATCAGGGTCTTAACATAGTCGGCCAGATTGATCGCTTACCGATTGAGTCCTGGGTGCAGACTTATCAGCAATATACTGCAGAACTGACGCGCCGAGGTATCAATAATACTGCTGCTGAGTTGCCGCGGGTGGACTTGCATATCCAAGCTTTGGATTGGTCACCTTGGCCAGCTCAGGACATGTCTCTTCAGGCCGCGATGGAGGATGACAACTACGTGCTTGCTATAAGTTCTTCATTAGCCACCGGCAGGGTACTATGGCCTCAACTTGCAAATGCCCCCATCGTTTTTGATATGCAAGAATTTAGGGTACATCATAATGAGGAAAAATCAGAACAAGTCTTGGATCCAAATATATTGCCTGCCTTTGTTTTTAAAGCTAAGCGTTTCCATCTCAAAGATAAACTGATTCGTGCGGTCGATGTGACGGCTGAGACCATTCACGATGGATTATTTTTTAGTGATGTTAATTTCGCTCTGGTCGATCTGCGAGCACATGGACAGGGTTCCTGGCGGCAGACTGATAAGGATAATATCTGGAGTGAGTTCAGCTTTGATATGACCACCTCAGATCTGGCAGATGCTCTGGAAAGTTTGAATTTTCAGACCGGTCTCAGAAATGGTAATGGTTCAATTAAAACGCAGCTGAGCTGGCCTGATGCACCGCATAAAGTTAACTTGGGCAATATGACCGGACGCACCAGTCTGGATATTCGGGCCGGCTCAATCACCGAAGTCGAGCCGGGTGCAGGTCGCTTGTTAGCACTGTTTAATTTGAGTGCCTTGACCCGACGCTTGAGTCTGGACTTTAAAGATGTCACGACTAAAGGCTTCGCCTTTAATACTATTTCTGGTGATTTAGATTTGCAGTCTGGCGGTGAAATGAAAATGGAACAAGTTATAATCGATTCGTCCGCGGCGGTGATTGAATTTACTGGGACAACCAATATAGTTGCTCGGACCTATGCTCAAAATATATTTGTTACTCCGTCTGTGACTGAGTCATTACCTGCCGCGGGTGCGATTGTAGGCGGGCCAATTGGTGCCGCAGCAGGCTTTGTCGTTGATAAGGTCGCAAAAGTTGTCGGTTTGGATAAAGCACTCAAATACCAATACAGCATGACAGGTACCTGGGAGCAGCCAGAAATAGTCAAAATAAAAAAAGTCTCAGATGAATCGTCTGAAGAAAATACACTCAACCAATGAAGGTGTTGTTCAATGAGTAAAGTCGCCGCAATTCAAATGGCTTCTGCCCCACAACGTGATACTAATCTGATGGAAGCGGAACGTCTTATTCAAGCTGCTAAACATCAGGGTGCGGAGCTGATTGTGTTACCGGAAAATTTTCCGATTATGGGTATGCAGGAGACAGATAAAGTCGATATTCGTGAGCCTTATGGCAGCGGACCCATCCAGAATTTTCTGCATGAACAAGCGAAGAAACACAAAGTCTGGATAGTTGCAGGCACGATACCGCTGGAAGCGCAGGATGAGCATAAAATTCTTGCTGCATCACTGTTGTACAACAGCGCAGGTGAGGTGGTGGCCAGATACGATAAGATACATCTGTTCGATGTTGAACTCGAGGGTGAAGAATCCTACAAGGAATCAGAAACAATTGCCTATGGCTCAGACTTGGTAGTGGCTGACACACCATTCGGGAAGTTAGGTTTGGGCATATGCTACGACTTGCGTTTCCCAGAAATGTTTCGCCAACTAATTGATATGGGTGCAGAGATAATTGCCCTACCAGCAGCATTTACTGCTACCACTGGTAAGGCTCACTGGGAAGTACTGGTGCGCGCACGCGCGGTGGAAAATCTTTGTTACCTGATCGCCGCTAATCAGGGTGGCTACCATTTCAATGGTCGCAGCACCTATGGGGATAGTATGGTGGTCGATCCATGGGGAAATGTCCTCAATCGTTTGTCACAGGGTGCTGGTGTGGTTATTGCCGAGATTGATCTAGAACGCATGCACCATACGCGCCGGACTTTTCCCTGTCTGCAACACAGAACACTAGGATCGACTAAAAAATAGTTTATTAATACAGGAACACTATGAGTGATTTAGATTTAGCAAAAGCACAATTACTGGCACCTACCGGATTAGATGAGGATGATCTGCACAAAGCATTAGCCGTCACCCTGGGTGGTGGTATCGATGCGGCAGATTTATATTTTCAGAGCACTACGCGAGAAGCCTGGTCACTGGACGATGGCATCGTTAAAGACGCCAGCTTCAGTATAGAGCGTGGCGTCGGTGTGCGCGCACTCGCGGGAGACAAATGCGGTTTTGCCTATTCGGATGATATCGAAGCACAGGCTTTGCTTGAATCAGCTCAAGTAGCTAGAAATATTGCGCGCGCGGGGGGGCCACAGCAGTTACCCGCCTGGCAAGTTAAAACTGGGCATGGTCTTTATTCGCCTGATAGCCCGCTGGATGGCTTGGATGAAAATGAAAAGATGGCTTTGTTACAACAAGCTGATGCTGCTGCACGGTCACAGGATAAGCGGGTCAAGCAAGTGATGGTGAGCCTGGTTGGTACCCATGACACGGTGTTGGTGGCTTTGAGTGATGGCACCCTGGCAGCCGACATACGCCCGTTAGTCAGATTCAATATCAATGTTATTGTCGAGCACAACGGGCGTCGCGAGCAGGGTTCTATGGGCGGTGGTGGTCGCTATGACTATCAGCAATTTGTGGCCAATAATTGTGCTCAACACTTTGCCCAAGAGGCGGTCAGACAAGCGCTGGTTAATCTCGAGGCTAAAGATGCGCCAGCAGGGAACATGACGGTAGTACTCGGTCCAGGTTGGCCGGGGGTATTACTGCATGAGGCAATAGGACATGGCTTGGAGGGTGACTTTAACCGCAAACAGACCTCTGCTTTCAGTGGTCGTATTGGTGAGCGTGTCGCTAGTCCAGGAGTCACTGTGGTTGACGATGGTACCCTGCAGCAACGCCGCGGCTCACTCAATATTGACGACGAGGGTGTACCGACACAATGCACCACATTGATTGAAGATGGCATTTTAAAAGCCTATATGCACGATCGACTTAATGCGCGCTTATCCAAGACGGTGTCTACTGGCAATGGTCGCAGACAATCTTATGCCCACTTGCCTATGCCGCGCATGACCAATACCTACATGCTTGCTGGCCAGCACCAACCAGAAGAAATCATTGCCTCGGTAGATAAAGGTTTCTATGCGGTTAACTTCGGTGGTGGTCAGGTAGACATTACTTCAGGTAAGTTTGTGTTCTCAGCCTCGGAAGCATACATGATTGAAAACGGTAAAATTAGTTACCCCGTGAAAGGTGCGACCCTGATAGGGGATGGTCCTGATGTACTGACACGTGTCAGCATGATTGGAAATGATCTTGCATTAGATTCTGGCATAGGCACTTGTGGTAAGGATGGACAGAGTGTCCCAGTGGGTGTTGGTCAGCCGACGCTAAGAGTGGATGGAATTACTGTGGGAGGCACACAAGCATAACTATGGATAATATTGATCAATCTGACCTGCAGGTGTTGTTACCAGAGAGTCTCGACTATGCCAGCTCGCGTGGCGCTGATAGTGCGGAAATCATGGCCAGCAACGATAAAGGGTATTCGGTGACAGCGCGTTTAGGGGATGTTGAAACATGCGAACATCATAATCAACGCACCATGGCAGTGACAGTTTATCGCGGTCAAGCAAAGGGCTCAGCCAGTAGTAACGACCTGCGGCCTGAAGCCATTCAACGGACAATAGATGCGGCCTTGAATATTGCAAAATTCACCGCTCAAGATGAATGTGCCGGCTTGGCTGATGCGCAATTGATGGCTAACAACTATCCGCAACTAGAATTAGATCATCCATGGGACATGGATGCCGAGCGCGCGCTGGAGAAAGCAATTGCTTGCGAAGCTGCCGCACGCGATCATGCAGATATTGTCAATTCTGAAGGGGCGACTGTCAGCAGCATCCGCTCACATATGATTTATGCCAATACACATGGCTTTTTAGGCCAGTATGCGAGTACGCGTCATAGTTTGAGCTGCTCTGTTGTCGCTGGTGATGCCAGCGGGATGCAGCGTGATTATTGGTATTCAGTGAATCGTCGTGGTGAACAACTGGATGCAGAGCACTATGTGGGGCAGCAAGCACGTGACCGCAGTGTCAGACGCTTGTCGGCATGTGGTCTGAAGACTTGTCAGATACCGGTATTATTCGAGCCGCGTATCGCCCGTTCAATTATTGGGCACTTCTTCTCCGCAATTAGGGGCAGTGCGATTTATCGGGATTCTTCTTTTTTAGCCGATGCAATTGGCAACACAATATTCCCTGATTGGCTGACGATCAAAGAGGATCCGCATGTACCTGGCGGGCTTGCGAGCGCACCTTTTGATAATGAGGGTGTATCCACACAGCCCAGAAATATTGTCGAGAATGGTATTCTGCAAGGATATTTGCTGAACAGCTATGCTGCGCGCAAACTTAATATGCGCACCACAGCTAATGCAGGCGGTATGCATAATATCCATCTCAATCACAGTGCTAAATCCTTTGATGAACTTCTTGCTGAGCTTAATACTGGGCTACTGGTGACTGAATTAATCGGCCACGGAGTCAATCCAGTGACAGGGGATTATTCCAGAGGAGCGAGTGGTTTCTGGGTAGAGAATGGAGAAATTCAGTATCCGGTCCAAGAGATAACGATTGCGGGAAACCTGGCCGACATGTTTAAAAATATCGCCGCCCTAGGGAGTGATGTTGATACCTGTGGCAGTATTCAGTGTGGTTCAATTTTGCTCGACAATCTGACCGTAGCAGGTGCTTAGGCGCTGATGGTGTAGCTAAAATAATGAGCTACTAGCCAATACTACCTCGTATTGCATTTTACCTTGTTTAATATGCTGTATCTTCAGAGGGATACCATGCGTGCGGCTGTCCGCCCAGATCATATACGATGCGTCATCTCGCAGGCGTTCAATCACGACGGCCTGGCGGCGACCAAAAGCCGTGTCTACGGTCTCTGCGCCATGCCTGATAATGACATACTTTTTCATTTTAGCTTTGCTGATTACAGCCACAGTACTGCGCTCAGGCAAGCTTGCTAGATTATTCATTAACGCCAGCTGTAGAGTGAATTTGTCGAGGCTATATTTATTCAAAGGATGTTGCAGTCGGCGGTCTTTGTAACTTGTTTTAACACTATTGTTGTGCCACTCAAAAATTGCGCGCTCACTCTTGTTAGTACTATTAGTGACCTGGATGCGTTCAAACAATACCGGTCTGATGGTGTCATCTATTAATTCTAAATGACTGGTTTCGGTCATCTCATTACCGCCCACAAACAGAGAGGCTAAACCTTTGGCCTGAGTGCGTGCACGATAGGTCCAGCTATGGCTGTTATTTTTGCGTAGATCTATTCTCAGCTGGCCGAGTGTCATATTTCCCATATGGATATCATATTCAGCAGAGAACGGCGGTGGCATAGTCTTTTCATGCAGCGCGAACAGGCTGGGATTCGCGAGGGCGCCAGAGGTACTGATCAAGGCGAACACGAGCATTACGGTCGCACAGGTCGCGGCCTGCGCAGCCAAATAGAGTGTCAGTCTAAGCGGATATTTCATCGAGTCGTAATGGCTGCTTGAGGGGTTTACCCGCATGATAGGCAATTTCATTTTTACAGAAGATAGTCCCTTCACATAGCCATTTAATACACATGGGATAAATGATGTGCTCCTTGACCAACACTCTTGCTGCCAGCGACTCCGCAGTATCGTTTTTAAGGATAGTCTCATGTGCTTGTAAGACTAACGGACCGCCATCGAGTTCAGCGGTGGCAAAATGAACGCTACAACCATGCTGTGTATGCTGCTGATCCAAAGCGCGTTGATGCGTATGCAAGCCACGAAAGTGCGGCAGTAGCGATGGATGTATATTTAGGATGCGTCCTTCGTAGTGGGTGATAAAGCCAGGTTCAAGCACCCGCATAAAGCCCGCGAGACAAACTAGATCCACTTGATATTGCTCAAATACGGAGATTAATGCTGTTTCGAAATCAACGCGTTGAGTGTAATCGCCATGTTTGACGACATGATGTGGGATGGCGGCCTGTTGGGCGCGTTGCAGAGCATAGGCATCAGGCCTGTTGCTGATGACACAATTGATACTGGCGTCAAACGGGCTAAGATGGATCTGATCAATAATTGACTGTAGATTAGTTCCACCCCCAGATACCAGCACACCAATCTTATTTGCCATGAGAAAATTTTTATAAATAATTGACGTGTGAAGTGGCGTCAGTTGTACTCATTTTACCTATCACATTACTAGCAATATTATGTGTCTTGGCAATCTGTTCGACTGCTGTTTGGTGTTCAGCTGTCACTACTATGATCATACCTATGCCACAATTAAATACGCGTAACATTTCCTGCTCAGCCACATTGCCCTGTGTTTGTATCCAGTCGAAGATTGGCAGCCGCTGCCAAGCGTGAGTATTGATATCCGCGCGTATGTTGGCTGGCAGGATGCGTGGCAAATTCTCAGTAATACCTCCGCCGGTAACGTGACATAAACCTTTAATGGGGAATGCTGATAACATTTGTAACACGGGTTTAGCATAGATCGTAGTCGGGGTGAGCAAGGTGGCTCCCAGACTAGTGCCGTTGAAATCTTGGGTCAGTGTGCTGTTATTCTCAGCTAACAGTTTGTTCACTAGAGAAAATCCATTGGCATGAATACCACTGGAATGGAGGCCTATAATGAGGTCATCTTGTTGTATACCCTGTCCTGTAATGATGTCTGATTTTTCCGCAACCGCCACACAAAAGCCAGCCAGATCATATTCACCGTCATTGTACATGCCAGGCATTTCTGCCGTCTCTCCACCAATTAAAGCCGCACCCGCCAGACGACATCCATGCGCAATCCCCGTGATGACATCCTCACTCACGTCTACATCCAGCTTACCCGTTGCAAAATAGTCGAGGAAAAATAGAGGTTCAGCACCTTGCACAATGACATCGTTGACACACATAGCGACTAGATCAATGCCGATAGAGCTATGCTCATTCATCTGTTGAGCGAGTTTGAGTTTAGTACCAACACCATCAGTGCCAGAGACTAATACCGGCTGCTTATACTTATGACTGGCGAGTTCAAACAAACCACCAAAGCCACCCAAATCAGACAATACCTCATCTCGGTGAGTACTTTTTACCGCCTGTTTGATACGCGTCACCAGCGCGTTGCCGGCATCAATATCTACGCCTGAATCTTTATATGTTAAACCCATAATTGACAATGAAGTTATTTAAGATACTGAGAAACATGGAATTTAGCAGTCCAACTAGGGTGCTAGTGTACTACTTAATGCGACATTGTTGTGCTATCTTATCCAAAAATAATACTAACACTGCAGGGCAAGCCACGCTCAGATGCAGGGAAAAGGAAGGAGTTGACTCGATATGTTGCCGGCTATTCATATTCCTAATTTAATCACATTCGCGCGCATATTAGCCGTACCATTTTTTATCTGGTTATTAGTTGATCAGCAGTTTGAACGTGCCTTATTTGTGCTGTTGATAATGGGATTATCTGATGCCTTGGATGGTTTTCTGGCCCGTTGCTACGGGTGGAAAACGACACTTGGTTCATATCTGGATCCGGTTGCAGACAAGATTATGCTGTTATCTGTGTTCTTAGCATTTGCCATTCTGGGCTGGGTGCCCTGGTGGCTCACGGTACTGGTAATCGCCCGCGACATTACCCTGCTACTTGGCGCTATTTATTTCCACTTCCTTACCCGCCAATTAAGCATGGAGCCGCTAAGTATCAGTAAGGTAAATACCTTTACGCAGATCGTGTTAGCCCTGTGTCTGGTGTATGACCAGCTTGTCAGTGTCAACGCACTGCTGTTGAATGCAATGATGACACTGGTGGTTTGCACGACCATCATGAGTGGTTGTGAATATGTGGCAAAGTGGTACCAACGAGCGGTCAAGATCCAAGCGGCTAAAGTCAGCTCACGCTAGTCCACGGGTGTGCTAATTGAGTTAGAGATAATTCTTGGGCTGACATAGAATGGCGTTGATCGCATCGCACAACAACAGGCATGGCACTCTCAAGTACTCAGCAGTTACTTAATCTTAATCTGGTTCCTGAATATACCTTTGCTAATTTCTTTAGCGACGCCCCAGTGTTGTTGGCGTTACTGAAAAATATAGCGGCCAATCAATATCATGAGCCTCAGGTCGTACTATGGGGATCAGCGGCCAGTGGTAAGACGCATTTATTACAGGCCACCTGCCAGACGGCCTTGAATTCACAGCAGCGTGCAATTTATCTGCCACTTGCTGAGTGTCTGCAACATGATCCAAGTTGCCTCGAAGATCTGCATACAATGGACATCGTTTGTCTGGATGATCTTCACTTGATTGCACAACAGCCAATTTGGGAGCGCGCGGTATTCGATCTGATCAACCAGTTGCGCGCACAACACACTTGTTTAGTCATTGCCTCCCAAAAAATGCCTAACGAGAATCTATTTCAGTTGGCAGATCTGACATCACGATCAGTTTGGGGGCCAGTGTACAAACTCGAATCGCTCGATGAAGAAAATTTAATGCGCGCTATCCACCTTCAGGCACACACCAGAGGGTTAGTTTTGAGCGAGGAACTGGTGGTGTATATGCTTACGCATTATCCGCGGGACATGAAGAATTTAGTTACTATACTCAAGCAATTAAGTCAGGCTTCGTTACGCGAGCAGAGAAAAATCACTATTCCTCTACTTAAGCAGGTGTGTCCTCTTTAACTTGGTGTGAGCG
>CEOK01148430.1_pt1 | contig 10107 bp, 6 predicted proteins | sample 427001 | NCBI WGS metagenome assembly CEOK01 (sample SAMEA2591108, study PRJEB7988) | marine metagenome | isolation source: saline water (ENVO:00002010), including | reverse complement strand
CAGATTTTTCTTTGGATTACCTCCGCGCTTAGAAACGATTTCATCGAAGAATTCCTTAAAAAAACAGGGTCCAGACATGCCGATGTAGCCCATTTTTCAGTCGAAGGGCCTCCCGCATTTACTCTCTCATCTAAACCAACGATATAGGATACATATCTAAATACACCTTGCTAACAGGCGCTTATTTCATCGAAGTCATGAAGTTCGCACACAAATCAAAAATGTTTGCTGAATTGTGGACGTACTCCGCAGGCTTGTTACCGAGAAGAATCAATAGCAGAATGTTCGTTCATGATACGGCCTGCAGCTGTGAAGAACCCCCAATTAAATCCGCCCCGTCTATGCCTTTATTAAAAAGCTTATTCCTCTTGGGTGGAAATTTCTCGCCTATGTTCTTTAGATGTTTGCTCCTTTTTTGGCCGCTAGGGGTCGTCTTAGCCGCGCCTAACATTTTTTATATTAATGCCGACGATATGGGCATAATGGATGTAGGCTACCGGCAGACAAAATTTCGTACACCGCATATAGACCGTTTAGCAGCCAACGGTTTGGTCTTTGAAAATGGCTATGTGCCTGCGGCCAATTGCGCCCCCAGTCGCGCCTGTGTGCACAGTGGGCAGTGGGGGCCAAGACATGGAGTCTATACCGTGAACAGCGCCTCACGAGGAAAGCCGGAGTATCGGAAAATCATTCCCACAGAGAACCGATTCTATCTACCGACTGAAGTAGTGACCTTGGCAGAAGCGCTTCAAGCCGGCGGTTACCGCACCATTCATTTGGGCAAATACCATATTGGACACGACCCGCTAAAAGAGGGATTTGAAGTCAACATTGGCGGTGATCATACCGGTGGACCGCGAGGAAACTACTATTCGCCATGGATAAAAGGCTCGATGCAACCGTGGTCGGATACGGTACCTCCGAAGACACATCGCATCGATATTTTTACCGCCGAGACAAAGCGCTTCATTGAAGCGTATCGGGACGAGCCGATGTTTATCCACTTCTCGCCTTACCTCGTGCACGGCCCGATCACGGCAGTGCCCGAGTATCTGCAACACTATAAAAATACCGGATTAAATGCCGCCTATGCATCGATGGTAGAAAAACTGGATGAAGCGATTGGCATTGTCTTAGATGCTTTGGATGCAAACGGCCTAATCGAAAAGACATTGATTGTCTTTTGCTCGGATAATGGGGGAATCGCGGCAATAAACCGACAAGCGCCCTGGAGAGCGGGCAAAGGATCATACTATGAAGGTGGCATACGCGTCCCTTTCATCATGCACTGGCCTGAGACGATCCAACCGGGCCGAAACAAGGAATTGGTCAACGCACTCGATTTCTACCCGACCTTTCTGGAGGTTGCCGGACTGGATCGATCACTGGATCTGGACGGGGTCAGCTTGCTGCCCTTGCTGACCGGCGCAGACGACTGGGAGCCGGTACCTCAATTCTGGCATTTTCCAGTGTATTTGCAGGCCTACGCAGGCAAGAAAGATGAAGCACGGGATCCTCTTTTTCGTACACGACCCGGCTCGGCTGTGCGCATCCAAGAATGGAAGCTGCACGAGTATTTCGAAGATGGGGCAATCGAGCTCTACAACCTGTCTAAAGACCCGGGAGAAAGCCACAACCTAGCCGTTGAATTGCCGGAAAAAGCAGCCGAGCTAAAACATATTCTGGACGCTTGGCGTCAGCGTGTGGGAGCACCAATACCCAGTACCCCGAATCCACGCTACGATGCGACTGCGGAAGCGGAGGCAATCTCAAAGTTATGAAACAAGATCGCCCATCTACATATTTCCAGCGTGTATAATTCCTCAAGACCGACCGGATAACAGAAAAGAGTCCTCCTCAGAATTGCCACCCGCGCATCGGTCTATACTAATTTTCCCAATAAAATCATTAATGAAACCCAGAATCGCAATGTTACCCCGTCTCATTCTGCTAATGAGCGCCCTGCTCCTATCCTCGCTATCGGCAACTGTCGATTATTACGCGCCCCATCCGTTTGGGACTGCGGATTCGCTTGCCTTGGGCGCGGATGAAGTAACAAGCGGTCAGTGGTGGATTTCCCCGCAAGATGAGCCGGCTCGGGAAAAAGGTTTTCGCAAATGGATCTGTTCACGTCCACGCGAAGATGTACTGGCTTTCGCCCTCTATACCCAGCACGCGGGAGTCCTTAAACTGACCGCCCAGTGCTTTCCTCTCTATCCGAAAGAGCCCAAACAAGCCGTACTCGAACTCTTTCAAAATGGAGAATGGCAGCCCGTTCAGGAACGCTCCGTTGTTTATCCCGGCTGGTCACTCCACTTTCGCTTGGATGACTGGGACTCTTCCGTAGATGTGCCCTACCGTGTGCGCTTGGGCAAGCTCTCCACTTTTACCGGTCTCATCCGCAAGGATCCAGTGGAGAAGGAGTCGATCGTTCTGGCATCGATGTCCTGTAATTCCCCCAGTGATTCGACACGATACAAACGGAGCCAACTGGTAGAGAACCTGATCCGACATGATCCTGATCTGCTCTTTTTCGCTGGCGATCAAAACTACATCCATGATGAGCCAACCTACGGTTGGTTACTCTTTGGAGTGCAATTTAGCGATGTGATGAAAGATCGTCCAACCATATGCATTACTGATGATCATGATGTCGGGCATCCCAACTTGTGGGGAGAAAGCGGAAAAAAGTGCTCCGACAAGGACTTTCACGGAGGCTACCTCTACCCGGCCAGCTTCGTCAATATGGTCCAGCGACAACAGAGTTGGAGCCTACCCGATGCCTTTGATCCAACACCGGTTCAACAGGGCATTACAGTTTACTACACCGATCTGACCTTGGGTCGAATCAGCTTTGCTATCCTCGAAGACCGAAAGTTTAAATCAACCTGGCATCCCAATGCGGATGCTCCGGGTAAGATCCTGCTAGGTGACCGCCAATATGCTTTCCTTGATAGCTGGTCACGGGATTGGACTGGCGCTGACCTGAAAGTCGTCCTCTCGCAGTCGCCCTTTGTCGCCCACGCAAGCTATTCCGGGCAGACTTCCCGGCGGATCGTCAAAGACCATGATACGAACGGCTGGCCAGTCGGTGGGCGCAACAAAGCGGTTCGCGCACTACGCCGGGTGCGGGCCACCCATATTTGTGGTGATCAACACCTTGGCGCAGTTGTTCAGCACGGCATCGACGGCTTTCGTGATGGCCCCTACAGCTTTACCAGTCCCGCCTTGGTCAACACCATCTGGGGACGCTGGTGGTGGCCGGAAGATGAGCAACCCGGCACGGGCGATCAGATTGCCAGTGCGCTGACCTGGGTGGGCGACTACCGTGATAATTTCGGAAACCCCTTTACTATGATTGCCTATGCCAATGCTGAGCATCTGGACAACAAGGAGCTCCGGGCCCAACAAGCACGGACGAATCGTGCCGATGGCTACAGTCTGATCCGTTTTACTGCGGCAACCGGAGAAACTACCTTTGAATGTTGGCCCCGCTTTGCCGACCTCGATCAAGGTAATGCGGCACAATTCAAGGGATGGCCGATCACCTTTAATGCGAAAGAAAACGATGGTCGTGCGCCCTATGCCTACCTGCCGGCAGTACAACTTCCGATAAGCAATGCTGTAGTTGAGGTGATGAATGAAGATACCGGCGAACTGGTCTACTGCTATCGCCTGAAGAGCGACCGCTTTGAAGCGCCGGTATTCGGTAAAGGCTGCTACACATTGCGCGCCGGTCTGGATGCTCCCAAAGCCGTTCTACTGAGTCGCATCCTCATTAAATAAAGCCGCTACCGCTTGCGTGCTAGCCATCAGGTGATGGCAAGACCGCGCAAATAAGCCGTCCTCAAACAGCGATCGGGTTTGATCATTACCTCAAGGGTTGCGCTGACCTTGCTGACGCGCCACAGCCGGCGCAAGACGTCTGTCCAGCTCTTTGCGCATTGCCGCGATGACGGTTTTGTAGTCCGGATCCTCGGCAAGGTTTTTCCATTCGTTTGGATCTTTCCTGTGGTCATAAAGCTCCTCAAATTTTCCGCCTTTAGGCTTATGATAGCGTATATAACGAAAATCTCTGGAACGCAGTGATAGGTGCTGCTTATTAATCGCTTTGGTCACCCAACTGGAACGGATAGACAAAGCACAATTCGGCCCATCCCAGGTCCCGCCATCCGGTTGTTCCAGAAACGGCTTCACGCTAAAACCATCAATTGGCGCACCCTTCTCACTGATCTGCGTTTCTCCTTGCCAACTGCAAAAGTCGATAATTGAGGGGAAGAGGTCGACCAGTGCAATGGGATGCGCTACTCTAGATCCCGCTTGATGTTCATAATCGGGATGACGAACAATAAAGGGCACGCGCGTGCTTTCCTCCCACAGGCTGTACTTAAATAGAAAATCCTTTTCTCCCATGTGATATCCGTGGTCGCTGGTCAGCACTACGATGGTGTTGTCCCGGAATCGACTTCGGTCAAGTGCCTCCATCACCTTACCGACCATCTCATCAGCAAAAGTAACCGAAGCGAGGTATGCCTGTACGTAGTGTCGGAGTGCCTTGTCAGGATCTCCCCCATAGGCATCTAATAAGGTAGCATACATGCGACGACCGCGGGAATCAGTACCGTCTTCTAAATAAGTATCTGTCCGGTCTCCCTCTCGGATTACCGGCAGTTGCAGGGTCTCCAGAGGATACATATCGAAGTACTTTTGAGGGACTACCAGAGGCGTATGGGGTCGCATAAATCCGACAGTCATAAAAAAGGGATCTGTCTTATCCCCAGTTTCCAAACGACGAATCTTCTCTACAGCCCACTGGGCACTACGCTCGTCCGGCATCGCATCCCGATCGGTTTCATCAACATAATGAAAAGGGGTTTTATTGGCTAGATTATACCAGCCCGTATAACCGGGACCAGCCTCTGAAGCAGGAACATCCGGCACCTTAGCAAGCGATATAAAAGTACCATCAAGCACGCCGAAATAACTAAAATCGCCGGGTACATCCGGATGCAGCGTGATCTTTTTACCATTAAAGGCAAAAGGCCCGTATTCCGGAGCAATCCCGTTGTCATCCCAGAGGTTGCGCCGGGGGGTATGAAAAACTTTACCCGTAGTGAATGTCTGGTATCCGTTCTCACGCGCATATTGCGGCATGGTCTTGCAATGCATCAGGGTCTCATTCTTACGGATGTTTTCAAATCCGTAAAAGCGTGAAGTTGTCGGGCAGATACCTGTCATGAAACTACCACGAGAAGGAATACAAACCGCCGCATTACTATGCGCGTTGATAAAAGCGACCCCCTGGTCGGCCAGAGAATCGATATTCGGCGTTTTGGCCTGTGGGTGCCCTCCCATGTGCCCGACAAAGTCATTTAAATCATCGAGCACTACCAGCAGTATGTTGGGCCGCTGCACCTCTGCCATAGACAGATTGAAGACACACAAAAACAATAGCTGCAGAAAAAGAGAGGCGCCTGACTTGGATAATTTCATAAGATTATTTCTTTTTTAAATGATAACTAGCGGACAAGCGCCTCCTGATTAGTGGCTTCAACGGTACCGAAATGAATCGGATAAATACGGCGGTGCGTATCGCGAGCAAAACGTATCATATCAGGAAACGGGATATCCTGTTGATCGAGGAATCCAAATCCAAAATTCTCACCATCAAACCGCCCCGTTACCGGCTGCTCAAGGTACTGAAAGTAATGCGCGCCGACCAACATTGGCAAAGCCGCTGCATGCTCTGCATAGTATTTATAGGCCACACCGCGCTCCCGCTGGTTCTTGACAGAGACCAAAGCCGGAGCAAATCCACGATCTACCGTACCGAAGTGAAATTCTCCAATAATTACGGGTAAGCCGGTTAAATTATGAACGTGCCGAACACGCTCCTCATCCGGCCGGAATGAATAGAAATTAATGCTAAAGACGTCAAATACATCATTCGCCCGAACCACCGCATCCGGAGCACGGCCTCCTGCCCAGCGTATACCCAGAACCAGATGATTCGGGTCCGCCTTACGAATAGCCTCCGTCACCTTTTTAAAATAAGTCCGTGCCAAGCCCTCAACCAATTGTTCCCGACTGTTTTCTGTATCACCATGCTCTTTCAGAAAGTCATTCACATAGGCCTGCGTCGCCGTCGGCTCGGGGTCATTAATAATTTGATCAATGAAATTTCTGTGCGGCCAGCGTTCCTCGTTTCCCGTAAAATAACCGATTAACATGGGTTCATCCTTGTAGGGCGCGCATTGAGCCTCTGCCTCAGCGGCGATGCGCTGCTCAAAAGCTTGAGAAAACACATCGGGAAAACGATGCCAATTTTTCCCCGACTGGTTCATCTTCAGCGCAATGACAAAGGGTATCGCCGGGGATTTCCACATGGCCGCATCCGACCAGTTGGCCACTGTATTAAAGCCCCAGCTGCGCAGGCGCTCGTTTTGTTTCTCCTTCCAATTTTCGACATAGTCCTTTTCCCCATACCGTGAACGGGCGTTCCTACGGTAAAAGTCCGTTCTTTTCAGAGTATCCCGCGGCAAATTGCTGAACAGTTTTTCCCGTCCTGCCACCCGGGTTTTACTTTCGTGCCGCACACAGTCCATCCCTACGGAGTAGAAAAGGTAACCATCCGGATCCACCAACCACCAACGCCCGTCCACTTCTGTAGTTCTAAAAAAGCCGGTTGCCGGTAAGCGTGCTTCTTTCCAACCGCCATAGCGGGAAAAACCAAATTCCGGAGAATCCCATAATTGAGCATCTTCCTGCGCCCACGCCCGTTTCAGTTGCTTGACCGAGGAAATTTTGCCCGGCCAATCGAGAGAGATCCACTGACCAAATTGATCGACAAACGGACCGTCTGCTAAAATCGCGTCTTTCACGATTCCGTCGTGTAAAGCCGGGTTACGCAGATGCACGGTCATATCGACATTCGGCTTCGAATCGATTTCCAGAGCAACCACTTCACTCAGGTCTATATGATTCTTCCAGTTGGACAGCCAGTAGCCCTTGAATTGGCTATGATTGGTGTACTTGTGACGCATAGTTTCACCGGAAATCGCCACACGCACAGGAACATCCACAAACGGGTGGATCGCATAGGAAAACTTTTCTTTATTCGCCGTAACCAGACGTATACTAAAGGCCACAGTTGATGTGCTCTCCACTTCCAGAGTAAAAGTGCCGACAGCACTCCAATCAGCAGCCTCTGGAGGCATCGGAAGCACAATCGTGTGCAGTTCATCGGTTGCCGGAAAATGAATCGTCACCGAGGCCCCGTCTTGCCCGGGCTGCAAGTCAGCTCCTTTGATCACGGCTCTGGCCAAATTGTCCGCATTGAATATTTCGCCCAGCGGGTTGGCCCCAGTGTTGGCATTGACCATAGAACAACCGAAGGACAAAGGAAATAAAAGGACTGGAATTAGTTGGCGCATCAATTCAACAGAGGAAAATAAGTCCGTTTTACTTGGCCACTTGGGGCCGGTTGGTTTTTGGCAAAAGTGCTGATAATGACTCAAGTTGTCCCTCATAGTCAGGATGAGAAGCCAGATTTGTCCATTCATGCGGGTCTACCCAGTGATCATAGAGTTCCTCATCCCCGTTTGCGTAATGAATGTAGCGCCAGCGCGCTGTGCGAACCGAATGATTGCCCTCATAGAGTGTGGTGATTGCCGGATGCGGCCAGTCGGCCTCCGGATCCTCCAGTAAGGGCACTAGACTCTGGCCCTCCAGCTTCGGATTCTCCTCTAATCCGCACATTTCTACCAGCGTAGGATAGATCCCAAGTAACTCGACCGGCCTATCACTGACCACGCCACAGAGTCCCTTTGGGTCGCGTATGATCAGGGGTACCCGTGTCGAACGCTCCCAAAGTGTCCACTTCGCCCAGTGACGCTTTTCCCCGAGGTGAAAGCCATGATCGGCGAAAAATACAATGAGGGTATTGTCGGCGTGGGCACTGTTCTGCAAAGCGTTAAGCACGCGCCCCAGTTGTTCATCCGTCCAGTGAACACAAGCGAGGTAAGCGCGCAAAGCTTCCTGCCATTTCAAGTTGTTTTCCGCTTCCATCCACACGTGAGAAGCGGGATGCGGGCTATAGATTAATTTCTGCGCATAGGTGGAAATATCATCACGGTCATCGGCCTTGACCGGAGGGAGCTGCAGTTCCCCACTCAACTCCGGCTGGTTATAAATGCGTTCCGGAGAAAAAAACGGAACGTGGGGCCGGTAGAAGCCGATCGACATAAAAAAGGGTCGATCGTGATCTTCCTCCAATTGCTCAATGATCCAACTGGCGTCTACATAATCAGAAAACTTTGTTTCGTCGTAGCTTTGAGGACCAAAGTCCCAGAGCCAATGCATGTGATCCGGCCGATCGACCTGAACCTCTTTGTCCAGTTCGATCCATTGACCGGGACGCGGACCCACAACCTCAAAGTCATCCTCCGGCAACTGGGAGGCATGGTATAACTTACCCGTTGTAAATGTCTTGTAGCCATTCCTTCTGAAATGACGTGGCAGGCTGACAAATTCTTCTCTAAAAGAAGGGCTTTCTGCAGGAGTTGGACTATTTCCGTAGAAACCGTTGCTCGATGGCCGCGTACCAAAAAGAAAACTCGTCCGGGAAGGATTACAAATCGGAGACTGACAATGCGCGTTTGAGAATAATACTCCCTCGCTTGCGAGACGATCAATATGGGGAGTCTTCGCATTGGGGTGCCCATCGAGGCAACCCACCCAGTCATTGAGGTCATCCACTACAATGAAGAGTACATTGGGACGATTTTGCTCTGTTAGATCGCCTTTGAGCGAACTGCAGAGCGCTCCTAAGAATAATAAAACAATGCCAACGCGTGTCATACCAGGGTACCTAATCGCAAACAAATAGAATAGTGGAATCCTACAGGCATGAAATCAAAATCGACTATCAAAGAAAATCCGCCTGCGTAATATATGTTCGCAGAATCGTATTCAATTGAGGAACCCGCTAACACCGTGTTTGTTCCTATATGGATGCGATTGCCCAAAATCACTCCAACCAAGCTAAAAACCTTTTTGGCTTGCCCGTGAAGGATTCCCCCAAACAAAAAAACAAAAAGATCCGCAACCCGAACCCAATAACATTTTTCAGCTATAATGACTCTCAAACAGCGCTTCATTCTATTTTGTTTCCCTTGGTTATTGTCCGGCATAATGCTGAACAGCCTGCAGGCCGGATACCCTGAGAAACCCAATGTGCTCTTTATTATCTGTGATGACCTGAACGATTGGGTCACCGGAATTGGCGGAACGACGGGCCATCCGCAGTCAGCGACTCCACATATTGCCCGCTTCTCCGAAACGGCAACGGCGTTCCCCATGGCCTACACCAACAACCCGGTCTGTGCCCCCTCTCGGTCGAGCCTCTTTTATGGCCTCTATCACCAGACCAGCGGAAACTATTTTTGGGAGGAGTGGTATCGCCGAGGCCCGGTAGCTCGAAACAATTATACGCTGAATCGATTTTTTAAAGAAAATGGATACCGCACAATTGGTACCGGCAAGGTGAATCACCACATGTGGGATGGCTACCGCAAAAAAAATAGCCCTGCTTACTCGGCCAATTGTTCAAAAGAATGGACGCATTATCAACATATGACGGATTATGGGCCTTTTTGGGGCACCTCCGGCAGCGATTTTAAGGCCATGCCGGATGTACCAGCCCCCTTTTCAGAGCTGGCCACCAGTATCGGAAGCACCGGAGGCATAGATGACTCCTTTGGCTCTCTGGAAGCAGCCTGGCAGTCGCCTGCTCGGGAGGAAGGAGAAAAGTTTTTCTACGGCGGAGCCCCCTGGTGGGGAGCCCCTTTTCGCTATCAGAGCGAAGACGATCGCGATCCCACTCCGGATGAGCGCAATGCGACATGGGCAGCTGCCCAAATAAAGGAATTAGAAGGCTCCGAAGAACCCTTCTTTCTGGCTGTCGGCTTTGTTCGCCCACACACGCCCTTGCATGCACCGCAAAAATACTTTGATCGTTTCCCCCTCGAGCCGGGCGGCGTTGTTGATCAGGTAATCGCCACTGAGCTATTGGAAAATGACCTGCAGGACACTCACATGCCGAAACTT
>CEOK01142611.1_pt1 | contig 10107 bp, 8 predicted proteins | sample 427001 | NCBI WGS metagenome assembly CEOK01 (sample SAMEA2591108, study PRJEB7988) | marine metagenome | isolation source: saline water (ENVO:00002010), including | reverse complement strand
TTTTAAATTTAGAAAATGGATTGTGTTAGAGATATGTTGATAATGCATATGTGTTTCTTCATGTGTTTTAGAAAGTGTAGAAAGATTTAAAAATTGTTGTTGTAGGTCGTTAGGTAATTGGCTCATGAGTGCAGCTATTTTTTTTTGTTCTAACTGTGAAGTTGGAACTAAGTCGTTTTGTGTTATTCCATAAGGTGCTCCAGCAACTAATTTTATAGATAAATGGCAATTGTGATGTCTTAAAAAGTCAGTTATTATGGCGAGTTTTGTAAATGACTGTTTTGGGTAGCGGGCTGCAATAGTTATGCCTATTATATCTTCATTAAGGTTTGTTTTTTTTGCAATTTCTAAAAAAACTGAACATATTTTTTTATCAAACTTGGGTTCTGAATCTACCACAAATTTGATTTTATACTCGTTATGAAGGGTTATTAATTCTGTCGTTAACATATTAATTTTCGAAGGTGAAACCTGTGTATTTGGCTTTAGTTCCTCAGCTGTAAAAAATGTTGATGCTTTAATTGCAATAATATCATTTTTTTTTAGTTCACTTTTTAGTTTATGAATAAGATTAACAAAAAGTTTACATTGTTTATTTGCTTCATCTTCTGTTTGCGGTTGTTCAGATAATAAGAAATTGATCCATGGTTTTGCAGTTTGACGAATTGTTGGTAACTTTTTTATTAATGTTTCAATGTTTTGAACTGAGAACGTTTTTTCTGCAATATGTTTTGTTATAGGGGATAACCAATTTAATAATGTCGTTGTTGAATTTGGAAGATATTTTTTTGATATGGAGGTTAGTTCTAATAGGTTCCCAATTATTTTTTTTTCTAACTTAGGAGAATGTTTTAATAGATCTCGTAATCCGCTTTTTGGTTCAAGACTTTCTTCTATTCGTCGTTTGTCATATAAACCGTTATCACTTAAGCTGTTTTTTGAGCCTTCTTTTTGAATGTTTACTGGAAGATAGACATATAGTTGTTGAGTTTCTTTTATTGCCATTAAGGCAGCTTCTTCCGCTCCGTTTAAAACAGCAATATGTTTGTTATCCCAATGTCTTTTATTATGCGATGCAATATATTTTCGGATTGTTGAAAAGTTTTTTTCTTGGATTGCTTTGGGATAGGTTTTTGAGACTAGGGGAAGACACGACTTGATCATTTTTTTAGGTTTAGTTTTATATCTTCAGCAGTGATATGTTCAGATAATAACGCGTTTGATGTAGAAAAATCTCCTATATGTGATCTAATTAATTTTTTAGTATGGCCCACTGTATTAAGCTTTTTTGCAATGTCAGCGCTTAAAGTACGGATGTATGTTCCTTTTGATACAAGACTATTAAGTGTTACATCTGTTTTTTCTTTGTTTTGTTCTATACTTATTAATTTTAACTCATGAATAGTGATTGTCGTTGGCTTTAACTCAACTTCTTTTCCTGCTCTTGCAAGTTTATAAGCAGGTTTTCCATTAATTTTTTTTGCAGAATATGCCGGAGGGAGTTGTTCTTGTTGCCCAATGAAGCTTTTTAATAAAGTTTTAATTTCTTTATCGTCTAGGAGGGGTATATTTTTACGCTCTGTAACGTTTCCTGTTCGGTCTAGTGTATCAGTTGTTGTTCCTAATGAAATTGTAAACTGATAGCGTTTTGGGAGTTCTTGGAAAGTTGAGATTTGCTTGGTGTAGTTTCTCCCAATGGCAATAATCAATAACCCTTCTGCAAATGGGTCGAGGGTGCCTGCATGGCCAATTTTTTTTTCTGGGATAACTTTTTTGATTTTACGAATAACGTCGTATGAACTTTCTCCTACTGCTTTGTGGACAGATAAAAACCCGTGAAATTCTGATGACATTTACAACACTTTATCAAGTTTTTCTAAAAGATCTTCTTTAATGTCGTTAACTGAATTATCAATTAAGATCCCGGCTGCGTGAATGTGACCACCTCCACCAAATTGGCTGGCAAACTCAGCGACATTAAAATATGTTTTTGATCTTAAATTAACTTTGGTTACATACGGTTTTAATTCTTGAAATATAATAAAGACTTCGTAGTCTTGTAGCTTTCTTATAAAGTCTATTAGTTTAATTTTTCCTCTAGGTGCATTTTTGGGTAGAATGGAGTAAGCATACTTTTTTTCATCGTTTGTGACTAAATTATCTATTGCTATTTTTATGAGTTCTAAATCGTCAAGATTTCTGTTTTCATCCAATGCACGTGTAATAGGTGCTGGTTCTGCACCAGATTCGATGAGACTTGCTGCTGATTTCATTGTTTCAGACGTTACACTTGAATATGCAAAACGCCCAGTATCAAAACTTATAGCACTGTAAAGGCAAGTTGCAATATCTTTATTAAATTCCCAGTTTAATGCTTTAAAACAACTAAATAATAATTCGCCAACAGATGAGATGTTTTCGACAATATTAATATCTCCAAACCCTGTATTATCGCTATGGTGATCCATATTAACTGTTGTGAATGAATGAGTTGCATCTTCAATTAATTCATATTTTCCGACTCTATTTAAATCTGAGCAGTCTAGAACCACTAGCACATTAAATTTGAAGTCTGTAGGGAATTTTCTGGTTATGGTATCTACTAAGGGTAAAAATTTGAAGTTTTCATGAACGCCATCGGCTAACCAAATGATTACCTCTTTATCTTGTTTTTTTAGTTCTTCTGCTAATGCGATACACGAGCCCGCTGCGTCAGTATCTGGGTAACGATGAGCCGTAATTAAAACTCTTTTTGAATCTGCAATTGCAGTTTGAAATTCGTCAAAAATTTTTTTTTTCATAGCTGATTTAATTTGTTAATTTTATTTATTATATCAGATCCTCTTTCGAGACTATCATCAAATCGAAAATGTAGTTTTGGAATAGGCATATAGCGTATAGATCGTGATAGTTCTGCATGAATAAATTTGGTTGCAGAAGATAATCCTTTTTTACTTTTTAATTTTTCTTCTTCTGAACCTATTTGACTATAATAAACCCAGGCATCTTTATTATCTTTAGAAATTTTTATGTCTGTGATGCTAATAAATCCTATTCGCATATCATTTATTTTTTTTGTTAATATCGAGGATATTTCGTTTTTTAATAATGATTCTAACCGTTTTACTCTTTTCATGATTTTATCGGTTAAAGTTATTTAACTTTTTTTTCTTCGACAGAGTAAGCAACTAAAATGTCGCCTTCTTTGATATCTACGTTATCGTCAATAACGATTCCGCATTCGAACCCTTCTTTTACTTCTTTAACATCTTCCTTAAATCGTTTAAGAGAACTAATTTTAGTTTCAAGAACAAGTTCTTTGTCTCTCATGACTCGGATAGATGATTTTTGTAGAATCTTTCCTTTTAAGACATAACTTCCGGCAATAATTCCAATTTTTGAAAATTTGAATAGTTGACGAACCTCGGCTTCTCCGAGCTCAACTTCTATGAATTCAGGTTTGTATAAGCCTTGAATAACACGTTCAATGTCTTCTAATATTTCATAAATTATTTTATATGACTTGATTGAAATTTCTTCTGTTTCAGCAATTTTTTTAACTTCATTGCTTGCTGTTGTGTTAAATCCAAAAATAATCCCATCAGATGCTTTTGCTAATAAGACGTCATTTTCATTAATTGAACCAGTAGATGAATGGATTATTTTTATAGGAATATCTTTAGATTCAATTTTTTCAATCGATCCTTTGATGGCTTCTAGAGACCCTTGGACATCTGCTTTTATAATTAAATTCAATTGTCTTAACTTTCCTTCTTCAGCCTGTGAAGATAACGCCTCAAGAGAGATTGACATTTTTTGTGATGATTGTTGTAAATTAGTTAGTTTTTCAGATTCTTCTTCTGAATATTTTCGGCAGTCTTTTTCATTATTAAATGTTGTTAAAATCGAACCAGGGGAAGGGACTTGTGGAAGACCAAGGATTTCACCAGGATCTCCAGGCTCTAATGTTTTTATTCTTTCATTTTTATCGTTTATTATAGCTCTTAATTTGCCGTAAAATCCATCGACGCTAATAAAATCACCAATTTTTAAGCGGCCACTTTTAACTATAACACTTGCGAGAGCACCTTTTTGTGAAGATAACTTTGACTCGATAATAATGGCGTTTGTTTTAGCTGATTTGCTGGCTTTTAAATCTTGCATTTCGGCTAACAATAATATCATTTCAAGTAATTCATTAATTCCTTTTCCGGTTTTAGCAGAGACAGGGACCATTACAGTTGATCCACCCCAATCTTCAGCGACTAAATTATGCTTTGTTAATTCTTCTTTAACTTTATCTGGGTTTGCATCAGGTAAATCTATTTTGTTAATTGCGACTATAATTTGAATGTCAGCAGCTTGGGCATGGTTAATTGCTTCAACTGTTTGTGGCTTGACCCCTTCAGTTGCAGACACTACTAAGATAGCTACATCCGTTATTTGAGCTCCTCTTGCACGTAAAGCGGTGAAGGCTTCATGGCCTGGGGTATCTAAAAATGTAAGTTTTTTCTTTTCGTGAGTTACTTGGTAGGCTCCGATGTGTTGTGTAATACCACCTGCTTCCGTTGTAATTATATTAGACTGTCTTATTTTATCTAATAATAGTGTTTTTCCATGATCAACATGTCCCATAATGGCAATGATGGGGGGTCTATTTTCTAAATCTTTAGACTCTTTTGTTGCTTCGTCAATTTCTAAAACTTTAGTTTTTAATCCAATTTCTTCTTCAACACTTGTATCTTCAACTACTGCCGTTATATTAAATTCTTTGGCGATATCAATAATAGTATTATTATCTATTTCTGAATTAATGTTTACTAGAAAACCTTTTAATAGAAATACTTTCATAATTTCAGGAAGACTGTAACCGAATAAATCTGGTAAACTACTAATTTTTACTCTATCTGTTGGGATTGTTATTGTTTTTTCTGGAAGTGGTTTATCTTCTTGTTCTTGTTTTCGCTTTTTTTCTTTGTACATACGCATGACTCTTGTGCTTGTGCCAGGGTCAAGTTTATGACTAGGTGTTTTTACTCGAATACCATTTTGGAAAAGAAATGTGATAAGTTCTTTGTTTTCTATGTTTAGTTGATTTGCAATTTCTTGTACTTTCACAATATTTTCCTTTTATAATTATTCTTTTGGCGCTTCTTCTTTTTCGTTAGTTTCTTCTTTCTCTGTACTTACTTTTACTTCTTCGTTTTGAGCTTCTTCTTTAGTGTTTTGCTCTGAACTATCTTTTGAGATTGCCTGAGCAAGAGAACTATTAGATAAATCTAAGGTTTCTTCTTCTTTTACTTCCATTGATTGGCTATTTTCTTCTTCTTTAGATTTTTGCATTTTTTCTAGTAAGGATACGTTTGAATCAGAACCTTGTTTTTCGTTATTTTCATCAACAATGTTAAGTTTCCAGCCTGTTAACAGAACAGATAATCTAACATTTGTTCCTTTTTTACCTATAGCTAAGGAAAGTTGATCATTTGATACTTTGATAGTAGCCTGCTTTTCGTCTTCGTCAGTTACAATTACTTCGTCGATTTGAGCCGGTTTAAGCGCATTTGAAATAAACTTTTTAATATCTTCATCCCATTCTAATACGTCTATTTTTTCATTATGTAATTCTTTTATAATGGATTGAATTCTATTTCCCATTTGACCGACGCAAGTTCCAACAGCGCCAATAGCTGGGTTGTTTGTTTTAACAGCTACTTTTGCTCTATCACCAGGAACTCTGGATACTGATTTGATTTCAATGATTCCATCTTGTATTTCTGGGATTTCTTTTTCAAATAACTTTCTCAAGAACCCGGGATGCGTTCTTGAAATGTTTATTATATTTCCTCTATTTGTTTTCTCTACATTTGTAACATAAACACGAATCGATTCATTTTGCGAAAAGCGCTCACCTGGGATTTGGTCTCTGTAGTATAAAATAGCTTCTGTCCTACCTAAATTTATTAGATAGTTATTGTTTTCTACACGTTGAACTGTACCGGTTATGATTTCATTTACTTTTTCACTGAATTCTCCATGAACAGATTCCTTTTCTGCCTCTCTTAATCTTTGGATAATTACTTGTTTTGCTGTTTGAGCTGCAATTCGTCCAAAATCTGGAGGCATAAATTCTGTTTTAACATCATCATCAATTTTATAAGATTTATCAATTTTCTTTGCATCAGCAAAACTGATTTCAATACTGTCATCTTCAACAGTTTTTACGACAGTTTTAGACGTGTAAAACTTAACACTTCCATTTTCTATATCAAGTTCGCAAACAATATTTTCTTGTGAATGTAATCTTTTTCTACATGCAGAGGCTAAAGCTGTTTCAATTGCAGAATAAAGAATTGATTTGTCTACGCCTCGCTCTGATTCAATTTGGTTAGCAACTTGCTCTAAATTGTCTATAACTATCATAATTTATTTACCTCTCACACATATTAAAAAATTTTAAGTCTATTTAAAAAAAAAAGCGGTTATTAACCGCTAGAAACTCAGTAAGCTTTAATTACTATTTAAAATAGCAAGTTTTCAGCTAAAGATCAAGTTTAGTCTTTTTAAAAACTAACATTTTATAATAAGTTTTAAGTTTTATTGTCGCCCATAAAATTTTTCTTAGTGGAGGTTTAGGTCTGATCTCTTCTATTCTGGGTTCTTCATCTCTTTTTTTGAGTTTTTTATTTTTCTATTAGTAATTGAGTGGTTTTTAACTTTTTGGAGATTTTAAATTTCTTTTGCTAAGTTTGAACATTAATTTTAAATGTGATTATCTAATGATATCAATTAGTTGTACTTCTATATTTAATTTTTGACCAGCTTGAAGAGGGTTGCTATCTAAAACGACATAGTCATCAGTTATATCGGTTATTGTGGCTTGCAAAGGTGGGGTTGTCTCGATTTGAATGCGTTGACCTTTTCGTTTGATAATATGATCTGGAATATCTTTAAGAGGAAATTTTTGAATCAGTTTTTCTTGTTTTGGGCCAAACCCTTTTGATTCTGGGATAGTTTTTTTTATTGTTTGGCCAATAAACATTCCTTCAATCGTTTCTTCTAAACCTGAAATGAAGATTTTATTACCTAATTTGAATTTTAAAGGGTCTTTATTTTTCGTTGTATCAAATACTTTTCCATTTAAAAATGAAATGGTGTAATGAATGATAACGATATCGCCTTTTTGTGCAAAATCCATATTAAATTTCTCTATGTTGAATAGCATAATAAAGATGTTATAATGTGTCAAAGTTCGGGGTAATATTTCACAAGAAATTAATGATGGAGACAAAATGGGACTAATAAAAAAAATATTTTCAAAATTTAGATGTGATTTAGGAATCGATTTGGGTACAGCAAATACCTTGGTTTTTATGAAACACGTTGGTGTTACTATTCAAGAACCGTCTGTTGTTGCACTAGATCATTCTAAAAATTTGGTTTTAGCTGTTGGGGATGAAGCAAAGCGGATGATTGGACGAACGCCTGGAAACGTTGTGGCAGTTAGACCGTTAAGAGACGGGGTTATTGCCGATTTTGATATTACAGAAACAATGTTGAAGTATTTTATAAAAAAAGCATTGCCTAGTAAGTTGTTGCTTAAGCCACGTATTATTGTAGGTGTTCCATCAGGAATTACTGGTGTCGAAAAGAGAGCTGTTTTGGATGCTACTTATCATGCTGGAGCAAAAGAAGCTTATTTAATTGAAGAGCCAATGGCGGCTGCTATTGGGGCATCTTTACCTGTTTCTGATCCTGCAGGAAGCATGATTGTTGATATTGGTGGAGGTACAACAGAAGTTGCTGTTATTTCATTAGGTGGTATCGTTGTTTCAAAATCTATTAGGGTAGCAGGTGATGAAATGGATGAGGCTATTATCTCTCATTGTAGAGATAATTATCGGTTATTGATTGGTGAACGAACAGCTGAAGAAATTAAAACGAAATTAGGGTCTGCTTTTGACGAAGATGAAGAAGTTACTTTAGAAGTTAGAGGTCGGGATCTTGTTTCAGGGTTGCCAAAAACTTTTGCATTAAGTAATGGTGAAATTAGAGAAGCTTTAACTGATCCGGTTCGTACTATTTTAGATGGAATTCGTACTACATTAGAAAAAACACCACCTGAATTATCGTCAGATATTATGGATAGAGGGATAACGTTAGCTGGTGGAGGTGCGTTATTAAAAGGTCTTGGTAAGCATATTGAAAATGAAACAAAAATAAAAGTTACTATAGCGGATAACCCATTAGAATGTGTTGCTATAGGGACAGGGAGAGCATTAGAGGAAATTGAAGTATTAAAGAAAGTACTTATTTCTGAATAATGTTTGTCTAAATCATCTTTATATCATTTATTAATTGTTAACCAACAACTTTCACATGACGTTCTTGTAAAATATCAAGGATGTGGTTCAGATGTATTATGGGACTTATTATTAAAAGAGAACTACTTTACTGAACTTGATTTGCAGCAATTTTATTCTACTGTTGTTGATATTCGATGTTCTTCGTTAGATAAATTTAATTTAGATTTTGAATTATTAGACGACTTAAAAGGTAGCCATGAAGACTATTTTTTTCTTCCATTATATAAAGATCAAAAAAACTTATATTTAGGCGTTTCAAATCCTTACAAGTCTGTACCAAAATATTTTGAAACTTATTTTAATGTTATTAAAATTTTGATACCAAGTTATCAAATTCAGACTTTTTATGGTTCTCAACAGCCATCAAAACTTGATTATGACTTTATTCTTAATCAGGCTATTAATCAAGCGGTTTCTGATATTCATTGTTTTCAACGGCAACATCAATTAGATATTTATTTTAGAGAGCATGGTTCTTTAATTTATAAGTTCTCATTGTTTAAAGATGGGAATCATTTATTTATTCAACAATTAAAATTACAGGCGCATTTAAATTTAACCTGTTCTAACAAACCTCAAGATGGGCATCTCGTTTTTAAGTGTAAGGATAAAAATATAGACGCAAGAGTAGCTACCTTACCTACTGTTTTTGGTGAAGATGTTGTAATTCGATTATTTAATCAGCCCCTTAAGTTTCGTTCATTTTCTGATTTAAAGATATCTTTGTCAGTGCAATACCATTTGAATACTATGTTGACTTTTAAAAGTGGATTAATTTTAGTGACAGGACCCACTGGATCAGGTAAAACCACGACTCTGTATACGATGTTAATGCAACTAAAGCAGCAGCAGCGTGGTGTTATAGTGTCACTTGAAGATCCTGTTGAAATGGTTATTGATGGGGTACGTCAATCAAGTATTAATCGTGATATTGGTTTTGATTTTTCAAATGGACTTAAATCTGTTTTGAGACAAGATCCGGATGTAATTATGATCGGTGAAATTAGAGATTCTGAAACTGCAAAAATTGCTCTTGAAGCTGCTTACACTGGGCATTTGGTATTATCTACACTACACACAGCAGATGTTAAAACAACTTTATTAAGGTTGCATGGTTTTGGATTAGATCCTTTTTTAATTAATCATTGTTTGAAAGGTGTTGTTGCTCAAAAGTTGTTGCCAATTCATCATAGTGATTCTGTTTTGGAACGTCAATTAAAGCAGGAGTCTTTATTAATTAACACTACACCGGGACAAGATAAGATATTAGATCCACTTGCTTGTTTGGAGATGGGGGACTTTATTGGGGTTGATCAATAGATTTTTTTGACTGGAAATATTAAGGACCTTTGTTTGGTAAAATGTAATTGATATGCTCGTTTTATTTATGACAATATTATGAATATCTTGATTAAGTTTGTATTAGCAGTATATAGCTATTCATTTGAATGAATATAAAACTTTATAATTTGTTTTAAATTATTTTTATTGTTGATGTTTGCGTGAGTTGAGTTAAATTTAATTGCCCATAATTTAATGTAGCCGTTTCATGATGTTGATTTGTCTTCGAAATTATTTTCTAGTAGTTTGTAGTATACCGTTAAGATATCTTTTACTTTAACGCATATTATTTGAGGGAGTAATTATTTTTTTAGACTATTCTTTAAACGGGAAACCATTTGATTTCATTAATTCTCTTATAGACTTTACATGATAGCTTCCACACACAATAATTACCTTTTTG
>CEOK01047740.1_pt1 | contig 10115 bp, 6 predicted proteins | sample 427001 | NCBI WGS metagenome assembly CEOK01 (sample SAMEA2591108, study PRJEB7988) | marine metagenome | isolation source: saline water (ENVO:00002010), including | reverse complement strand
ATCTTTTTTAAGTTTTACTGTAAAACCTAAGCCAGATTCATAAGGATTTGTATTAGAGTGAATATCTGATCCAAGTGACCGGTAACCTTTTTCTAATCTAAGCGACTCAAATGCTCCTGCTCCAGAACAAATCATATTGAATTCTCGAGAAACCTCTCTCAACTCATCCCATAAAGATAAGCCATATTCAGTGGGTGTATAAATTTCCCATCCTAGTTCCCCTATATATGAAATCCTTACTGCAATACAAGGTATATTGCTGATTGAAATTCTTTTAATTGTAAAAAATGGAAAAGCCTCATTGGAGACATCATCATCTTCACATAATTTTTCGAGAGCTAAACGAGAATTAGGTCCCCATAGACCAATACCTGCTAAAGCAGAAGTCCAATCAATTATTTGTACGCTGCCATCATCGGGTGCATTTCTTTTTAACCAATCTAAATCAATCATTCCATTTCCAGCACCAGCTAGAATCCAAAATTTATTTTCTTCTAGTCTTGAAATTGTAAGATCGCTTTTGATACCACCATAGATATTTGAAATAACACTATAGACAACTTTCCCTACGGGAACATTGATATTATTTGTGCATACTTTTTGTAATAAATCTAAAGCACCTTTTCCACTTACTTCGATTTTAACAAAACCAGTAATATCAAAAAGTGCACCTGTTTGACGAGTAACTAAGTGTTCTGCAGCTTGAATAGGTGACCAATACTTCGATGCCCATCCCTCGCGGTTAGGAAAATTTTTACCTTTAATTAATTCAGCATTTGATTCATACCACTGAGGTCTTTCCCATCCCATTGTTTCAAAGAATTGTGCTTTTTGACCCTCTAAGCGTGAATAAAAAGGACTTCTTCTTAAAGGTCGTGGCTGTTCCATTTGTTGAAGAGGATGAATAATGTCATAAACCTCTCTATAATTTTGTTTGCCTCTTGCTCTTAAATATTTTCTTACATGATGGTGCTGATGAAAACGATTAATATCTCCTTGGCGAACATCTAATTCAGGCTCACCATTAGCTATCCATTCAGCCATAGCTTTGCCAACACCACCACTATGAGTGATCCATACAGCATTAGCAGTCCAAAGGCCTTTAATTGATGTTTCACCCATTAGAGGGTTTCCATCAGTAGTAAAAGAGAAAAGACCATTAATTTTTTTGGTTAATTTTTTTTCAGCAAATTTAGGAAATAGCCAATTTGACTCTTTATGAGCACCCTCAAAATCACCTGGTCTAAAGTCCACTAAAGAAGGCATTTCTTCGGCATCTTCAGGTTTTTTTAACTCTTCAGATTCTAGTATTCTTGGTTCATGACGATAATTACCAATAACATAAGTATCATTCCATTGTCTGAAATATAAACTGTAATCTTGATGGCGCATTAATGCATGTTCTACTTGGGCTTCTTTATGATCTGCTTGAAATTCTTTTAATTCTTCAAATGGCTCTAGCCATGCCATTTGATGTTCGCATGGAACTAAAGGCAAAGATATATTAGCCAGTCTTCCCATTTTAGGTGCCCATATACCAGTTGAGACTAGAACAATGTCAGCCTCATAGTCACCCCTAGGAGTTTCTACACCTCTAATTTGATTATTAGAAACTTTAAAACCTGTAACTGGGGTATCACCAATAAACTCACCTGCATTCATATCTGTTACATACTTTGCCATAGCACGAACAGCTCTTACAGGGGCAGCTAAACCATCAGTTGGCACATAGTATCCACCATGAATTTTTTCAGGATCAATAAATGGACTTAGTTTTAAAATCTCATCTGGAGAAATAATTTTTGCATCTGTAAGACCATAGCTATGCGCTATACCCATTTTTCTGTATAGGTCTTCATGCCTTTTTTTTGTTTTAGAAACTTCTATCCCTCCAACAGTATGGTAGCAGGGTTTACCTTCATAAGATAAAGATCTTAAAAGGTCTACCGTGTATTGTGCAAATTTACACATCATTCTTGAAGGATTTGTCTGAAATACACCACCTGGTGCATGGCTTGTGGAGCCCCCAGTTTCAAAAAGAGGACCTTGATCTAAGATTGTCATATCTTTCCAACCTAATTGCGCTAGGTGATAAGCAGTACTTGCTCCTACAATTCCACTTCCAACGATTATAATTCTAGACTTTTGAGACATCACTCCTCCTAAATATCATCTAAAGCTAACCAGTTCCAAAAATTGATGTCAATATGAAAAGATTATTAGAAATTAACTGCGTCGATGAGTCGATCTTCAAGATAATCACTAAATGAGCGATTACAGCTTAATAATAAATGGTCCTCAAATTTAAATATCGTACAATCAATTCTTGCAAGCAATGTCTGAGCAGCTGTCATGCTTTTGAAAGATTTTTCTCTAAAATCAAAATGAGTTAGTTTATTGAGGGTTTTAAATGCATTTTGCCCTCTAATTTCAAAAAAAACTTGAGCATCAGAATAATTAGTAGCTAATATTGCAGCAGTTTTATTTAGTTTTTCAATATATTGAGTAATCTTTAAATCTGAAGTTTCTTTGTAAAATAGCAGATTCCATTGATCATATGATAACTTTGATAAGATATTGTGATCATTAGAGACTATTCTTAAATTATCTATTGGGGGTAATAATTTAAATAATTTATTAATAGTATTATTGAATTCAGAGTCGCCATTCCCTCTAATAATTATTTGTTGAAAAAGGGAGGACTTTATTTCAACGTCATTTGATCGGATTACATCTCTCATGATACTAATTTTTTATTATTTTGATCATAAAAAATTGGTTTTACAATTTCTATAGCTATAGTTTTTTGATCTGAGGTAGAGGCATATGCTTTTTTTCCAATCAAAGAATGTCCATCTTTAATAACCGCTAGTCCAAAACTATGCCTTAAAGTTGGACTATGATAGCTAGAAGTAATGTGACCTAACATAGGTATTGGAGTTGTAATAGTTTGATTTAAAATGATATGTTGACCTTCTTCTAAGGAGTCTTTTCTATCTAAAGGAATAATCCCTACAAGTTGTTTTCGATCGGTTCTTTTAGTATCTGACCTTGATAGAGACCTTTTACCTAAAAAATCTTTTTTATTTTTTCCTATCATCCAAGTCAATCCTAAGTCAATTGGAGTAATGGAGCCATCAGTATCTTGACCAACAATGATATATCCTTTCTCAGCTCTCAGAAGATGCATCGTTTCAGTACCGTAAGGGATTAGATTAAATTCCTTACCATAATTATGAATTTGTTCCCAAACTTGAAGAGATTTATTTGCAGGTACATAAATTTCATAGCCCAACTCACCTGTAAAACTAGCTCTTAATATTCTAATTTGTGTTTCTTGATGATCATGAAATTGAAAAGTCATGAAAGGAAACGCTTCATTGCTAAAATCTATTTTCGGAAAGACCTTATTCATTATTTCTTTAGTTTTTGGTCCACTAATATTAAAAGTTGCGTATTGTTCAGTGATTGAATTCATAAAAACATTTAAATCAGGCCATTCTGTTTGAGCATATTCTTCCATGCAGCCTAAAACATTTGCAGCCCCACCGGTTGTTGTTGTGGCTATAAAATGCTCATCAGATATCTTACAAATTATACCATCGTCTTTTACCATTCCATCTTCACCAAGCATCAAAGCATATCTTGCTGATCCAGGTTTCATTTTAGTAAAGCTATTAGTGTAAATTAAATTCATGAAAGAGAGGGCATCTTTTCCTTTAATTTCAATCTTACCAAGAGTGCTTCCATCAAGTATTCCAGCAAATTCCCTGACATGTTTGCTTTCTCGTTGAACTGCTTCATCCAATGTTTCAGTTGAATTATTTGGAAAAAACCATGGTCTTTTCCATTGTCCTACATCCTCAAAAACAGCACCTTTCGTCAAATGCCATTGATGAATTGGAGATTTTCTCTCTGGGTCATAAAATTCATATGAGTTTCTTCCAGCAATTGCTGCAAAACTTAAAGGAGCATATGGAGGGCGATAAATTGTCGTTCCTACTTCATTAACTTTTTTATCTAATAAATCAGATACAATTCCTAAAGCATTTATGCTACTAATCTTTCCCTGATCAGTTCCCATGCTATTGGTTGTAAATCTTTTTAGATGTTCAATTCTGTCAAAACCCTCTGCAATAGCTTGACGGATATCTTTCGTAGTGACGTCATTTTGTAAATCAATAAAAGACTTGGACCATATAGAAGCTTTAGAAGCAGCTACTTCCCATAATTTTTCAATATAGTAAGAAGAGTTGGTATTAAGTTTTATATTGATATCGATTTTTTTAATTTTAAAAATTTTTAATTTAGAATTAATTTCATCATTAATATCTTTAAAACTAAACTGTCCACTTGCTGATCCCAATGTTATTGTAGGTTGAAAAGCTTCAGCGGGTTTATATGTTAAATCTTTTTCATCCCAATCTAATAATCCTTTTGACTGAGTAAACAAATGAACATCAGGATTTATGCCACCTGATACACATAAGAAATCAACTTTAATTTCACTTAACCCACCATTGCTGTCAGCTATAACAATTTTTTCAATTTTATTACCACCAGAAACACTTTTGATTTGAGAATTTGTATAAAGAGGAATGTCATTTTTTCTAATTAAATCAAATAAACCAGGTTCAATATTTTCACCTACTCTAGAGTCAATGTAAGCTTTAGGTTTACAACCATTTGAGATTAAAGATTGAATTAGACTGTTAGTATTAGAGTTATTACTAAAAATAACCGGCTCTTTTGAGGGCATGACGCCATATCGAGTAATATATTTTTCAAAGGATGAAGCCAGCATAATTCCTGGGAGGTCATTATTTTGAAATGATAAAAATCTTTCTATGTGTCCATTACACAATAGCACGTGCTCAGTTCTGATTTTATGAAGGATGCTATTTACTTTATTTTCCGATGGTCTCGTTCCTGTAAATTTATCTTCAATGGCAATTAAGTGGTTAATATAATTATAAGTTGTAACTAATGAGTTTCTTAGGATTTTGATATTTTTAGATAGCTCAATTGCCTCAACTGTTTCTTTGACCCATTCTTTAGGACTTTGGCCATCTATAGACTCTACCTTGTTAGAATTATTTAGTATTCCGCCTAGATGATCATCAAATTCAATTAGTAAAATATCATAACTTGTGTTTATGAGAGATTTAGCTGCCAAAAGTCCATTCAAACCCCCTCCAACAATTACAATATCTACATTATGATGAAGGTGCGAACTTATTGCTTTAAATTCCTTTGGGGGTTTTCCAAGGCCCGCAGCTTTTCTAATTATGGGTTCATAAATTTTTTTCCAAAAACTTTTGTGAGGGCCCATGAAAGTCTTATAATAAAATCCTGCTGAAAAAAGGGGTGATAAAAAATTATTTATACTGCCAATATCTAAATCAAGAGATGGCCATCGATTTTGGCTCTCAATTTCCATACCTTCATATATCTTTTTTATCGTCGCTCTTGTATTAGGTTCAGAATATTCTGATAATATCTGAACAAGTGCATTGGGCTCTTCAATACCACATGTGTAGATGCCTCTTGGTCGATGATATTTAAAACTTCTTCCTATAATTCGAATATCATTTCGAAGAAGAGCAGAGGCTACAGTATCACCTTTATAACCATAATATTTTTTTCCATCAAATTTAAATCCAATTTTTTGATGGAATTGTACGAATGCATTTTCTTTAATGTCTAATGATTTCATTTTTTGACAGTAAAGTTTCCAGAGCCTACATTAGGCTCTCCTGATGGTGTGATAACTTTATTTTTGAATTTTTTTAAATCAGGTCTGGGCTCATCAATTTTATAGGTCTTTAATATTTCATCTGTTGATGTGTCTCTTACACAGTTGAACCATTTACGACATCCATGAGAATGCACCCATCTTTCATAATATAACCCCTTTGGATTAGAACGAATGAAAACATATTCTGCCCATTCTCTATCACTAATATCTTCGGACCCATCAGGTCTTTTGACATGCGCCTCACCACCATTAGAAAATTCAGATTGATCACGAGGCCCGCAATATGGACATTCAATAATTAACATCTATTTTTTAGTGAGCTACTGCAGCAGCCCCATGCTCATCTACAAGTTTACCACTGACAAATCTATCAAGGCTAAAAGCAGCATTAATATGATGGGGTTGGTTTTTTGCTATGGTGTGTGCAAAAACATTAGCACTTCCCGGAGTGGCTTTAAATCCTCCAGTTCCCCAGCCACAATTAAAAAATAATCCATCAACATCGCATTTACTTATAATTGGGCTAGCATCAGGGCAGATATCAACAATTCCACCCCATTGTCGTAGCATTTTCATTTTTCCAAATACTGGATAAAGTTCTACCATGGCCCTTATTGTATCTTCAATGACATCAAAACCACCTCTTTGGGTAAAAGAATTATAGCTATCCGTTCCAGCTCCTATTACCAATTCCCCTTTGTCAGATTGACTGACATAAGCATGAACAGCCGAAGACATTACAACAGTATCTATAATTGGTTTAATAGGCTCAGAAACAAGAGCTTGCAGAGGTTTACTTTGTAAAGGAAGTCTCACTCCAGCAGTTTCTGCAAGTACACCAGTGTGGCCTGAGGCAACTACACCAACTTTATTTGCTCGTATAAAACCTTTCGAGGTTTCTACACCTTCAATTTTTCCATTTTTTGTTTTGATTTGATGAGCTTCACATTCTTGAATTATATCAACTCCCATTTCATCAGCTCGCATTGCAAAACCCCAAGCAACAGCATCGTGTCTTGCTACTCCACCGCGTGGTTGGAAAGAGGCACCTAACACAGGATACCGTAAGTTATCAGTGTTCATAATAGGAACTTTTTTTTGTATTTCTTCTTTAGATAACCATAATGAATCAATTCCATTTAAATTATTTGCACTTATTCTTCTTTTAATTTCTTTTATATCATGTTCATTATGAGCTAAATTCATTACACCTCGTTGGCTAAACATAACATTGTAATTCAGATCATTAGATAGATTTTCCCATAACTTAAGAGAATGTTCGTATAGATGCGCGCTATCATCCCAAAGATAGTTTGATCTTATGATAGTAGTGTTTCTTCCAGTATTACCACCGCCTAACCAACCCTTTTCAATAACAGCTATATTTTTAAGACCAAATTCTTTTGCTAAATAATAGGCTGTACCTAGGCCATGACCTCCACCGCCAATAATGATGATATCGTAAAATTCTCTAGGCTCAGGGCTACGCCACATTTTGGGCCAATCTTGATGGCTGCTCAGTGCATTTTTCGCGATACTAAAAATTGAATACTTTTTTTCCACCAATGCAAAATAGCAAAAAAAATTTTACTCAGCTAGATAATTTCAAAGGCGAATTGTCATTGATATGTCGAAATATTTTAGGAAATTGAAACCTTAGTTTACAATCTGTATTAGGTGCACCAATATTATTGTCAATATCACCTTGACAAACAGTCCTTATTTCATAGCTAAATCGGGTTTTTTGGGATTTTTTTTCTGAGGAGCTATGAAGGTGACAGCCAGAAAAACATAGTATCTCACCTGGTTCTATTGTAACAGGCAGTATCTTTATATTGTCAGGAAGCTCTTCCTCTAGTTGAGGAGCTGAGGGATAAGAAAAATCTCCCTTTTTTCTATTGGCCAAATAGATATCTAAATCCCAAGAAGCAGATGAGTTTTTGACAGATTTAGAAAAGTATTCAGGAAAAAAAATCATTGTATTTGTTTCATCTATATCATTAATAGGCGCCCACCAGTTAATTTGTTGATGAATATTTGTTCCCCAAGTATCTCGGTGAGTTCTTATTCTAGAAGCTTCTCGATATGAAAATTTATTGTCAGCTGGGGCGACTCTTACAACAAACTTATCCCAATAAGTTTCTCCATTATAAAATTTTATCTCTTCAAGAAAGCTTTTGAATATTTTAAGAAATATATCTGAATTCTTTAAATGAGTTACTAAATTAGCGCTTAACTCCTCACAATTATTCAATAAATGTAATTGATCTAAGTCACCTTTATATTTTTGGTAAATTTTATTTTTTATTTCTTGTATGAGTTTTTTAGAGGAACTTGATGGTTTAAAAACAAAAATTTTACCATCAAATAATTGCTGTTTAAATTTTTTAAGGTTTGATATTTTTTGTATAGGTTCGAACAAATTATTCGATATCACCTACATAGACGCCTAATGCTAAAGCTGTTTCAATTAAAGAGTCAGAGCGATCCACAACTTTATAAGTTGAAATTCCCTCACTAATTGGAACATCCACAACTTTTCGATCCTTCCAAGCAACCATTCTGTCAAACTTTCCTTGAGCAAGTAAATCTACTGCATACACACCAAAGGCGCTTGCTAAAATTCTATCTCTAGGAGTAGGGGGCGCTCCTCTTTGTACATGACCCAAAGATGTCACTCTGCATTCAATTTCAGTCTTATTCATTATCTCCTCAGATAAGTATGTTCCAATTCCACCAAGTCTTTTTTGCCCATCTGCAAACTCTACCTCATAGGTTTCACCACTTTCAGTTTTTACAGCTTCAGCGACAACAATTAATGAATGGACAATTCCTCTATTTTTCATTTCAGTTAGCTTGTTCACAATACCTTTAACTGAGTATTTCAACTCAGGTATTAAAATCACATCTGCTCCTCCGGCTATTCCAGCATTTATAGCAATATGCCCAGCATCTCTTCCCATAACTTCTAAAATCATTGATCTATGGTGACTTGCAGCAGTTGACTGTAAATTATCTAGAGCTTGAGTTGCAACACTTACAGCAGTGTTAAAGCCAATTGAACTTTCGGTAGCTCCTACATCATTATCGATGGTTTTTGGGATGGCTACAATATTTAGATTTCCTCGTTTTGCAATTTCTGTAAGTATGGCCATACTTCCATCTCCACCTATTACGATTAAACCATCAAGGCCAAGTTCATGGTAGCCATCAATAATGTCTTGAGCGCGATCCTTAAAAGATCCATCTGGCATGGGAAATTTAAAAGGATTTCCTTTGTTGGTTGTTCCTAAAAAAGTACCACCTTGACGTAATAGTGAACCACTAAAAGTTTGGTAGTCTAGGGGTAAGAAAGCGACAGGACGCTGCATAAGTCCAACTGTTCCATCCCTAATACCAAGAACTTCCATACCATATGTATTTTTAGCTCTAAAAAATATTGATCGTACGGCTGCATTTAATCCACCGCAATCACCACCACTTGTTAAAATTCCTATTTTTTTCATATTAAATTTTATCTGAGTCCCACAACCAAGCAGCTCCTCTAACTCCACTAGAGTCACCATGGGTGTTACGTAAGATTTTGTTCCTCACTTTATCACTAAATGTATATTTGGAAAGCAATTTTGGAATATTATCATATAACCTTCCAACATTTGACATTCCCCCACCTAAAATTATTGCATCAGGGTCAACAATTCCAATCATGACTGCAATTAATCTTGCAAATCTATCTTCATAAAGGTCAAATTCTTTCTTTGCTCTCTCATCTCCATTAGCTTCCAAAGCGACGATCTCTCTGGTTCTAAGGTCTGTTCCATATTTTTGATTGAAAATTTTCGTAAAACCTATTCCAGAAATAAATTGTTCCGCACATAAAGGTCTTTGACAATTGCCTACATGACATTTGACATTCAAATCATATTCATCTTTTGTAGGATAGGGAAGCGGTTGATGACCCCAGTCACCTGCTACTTGATTGACTCCTTCTACAACTTGTTTATTGAATACAAAAGACCCTCCAAAACCAGAGCCAATTATAATGCCCCAAACTGACTTATAATTAGCTCCTGAGCCATCGATAGCTTCAGATAGGGCAAAACAATTTGCATCATTCATCATTCTTATTTCACGATGAAGAGAGGTCTCTAAGTCTTTTTTAAATGGCTGGTCATTAATCCAAACACAATTAGCGTTATTTACCAATCCTGTTTCATTTGATGAAAAGCCAGGTATGCAAATACCAACTGAATTTTTTTCATTTGTGTAATCATCAAATTCATCAACTAACGACTTAACTGTATCAATACCGCTTTGGTAGTTCTTATCATAGGTGGAGCGCTTTCTGAGAACTTCT
>CEOK01169339.1_pt1 | contig 10118 bp, 8 predicted proteins | sample 427001 | NCBI WGS metagenome assembly CEOK01 (sample SAMEA2591108, study PRJEB7988) | marine metagenome | isolation source: saline water (ENVO:00002010), including | reverse complement strand
ACTCAGCGATCAACGAAACTCTTGGGTTTAGTTCCCTCGCAGCTCTAATATACTGATGAGCGTGACTATCTCCAACAATTAATGTATCTGGGTTTTTTACAATATCTACAAAATTAAAATCTTTACCACCATATTCACTCTTGTTTAAGTCACCTAACAAATTGTTAACAACTATTTCACGGTAAGGCTTTATAATGTTCTTATGCCCTAAATAACCAAAAACAGAAAAAATAAATAATCCAATAATTGAAAATACAAAGATCTTAAATTTACTAACTTTTGCTCGATTTCTAAATGGAGCCTCAACATATTTCCAACTAAAATATGCAAGAGCCAAAGATCCAATTACCATTGCACTCATGAATATATCTGATAATTCATTACCATATTTTATTCGTGCAAATGCAAGCAACGGTTGATGCCATAAGTATGCTGAGTAACTAATTAGTCCAGTTCCAACTAATGTTTTATTACCCAACAGTTTTGTAGCCAAAGTATCTTTGGCTCCATACAGGATTAGCAATACAACACCTAAAACTGGAACCAGGGTATAAATACTTGGAAACGGTGTGTTTTTATCATAAGCGAAAATTGAAAAGATTATTGCAGCTAAGCCAAGTAATACTAAGAAGTTATTTTTTTGTACACCTTGCTTTTGCACGATAAATGCAGCAATAGATCCAGCGAATAACTCCCAAATACGAGTAGGTGCTAGATAAAAGTTTGCAGTAGGTTTGATTCGCCAACCCAACTCACTAAGTGATAAACTTATTATCGCCAATACAACAATCATCCAAAACACTCTCCTCTTACCATATCGCCAAGCTAAAAAAAGAAAGATAGGAAATAATAAATAGTACTGCTCTTCAACAGCTAAGCTCCAACTATGCAGCAAGGGTTTTTCATCAACAGCTTCATCAAAGTAACCACTTTCTCTCCAAAAGAGTATGTTTGATACAAATAAACTGACAGCAATAAGACTTTGAGAAAAGTCCTGCATTTGATTTGGCAACATCCACATCCAAGCAAATGGAATGCAAACAAACATTACAAGGAATAGTGCTGGCAATATTCTTCGTGCACGTCTTTCGTAGAAGTTTAGGAGACTAAAACGATCGTTCTCAATATCCTCAATCAGTATTGTGGTAATTAAATACCCGCTGATAACAAAAAATACATCGACCCCTACAAAACCACCACTAAATAATTTAAAATTAGCATGAAAAAGTATTACAGGGATAACAGCAAGCGCTCGCAAGCCATCTATTTCAGCACGATATTTCAATTATGCTAACCTCTAATTTATTTAATAGTTTTATCAAGTTCATAATTGTTCAAAATTTTTTTTTCAATATATTTCTCAGATTTTTATTTTTTTCTTTTTTATAGAAACTTTATAATTTTAACTAACCGTATTAATTTTGTTAAGATAATATTTTTTGACCTTATCATATCTCATTCTCTTATCACCATTTTTATAATCTGATTTTGTGTTAATAGAAGTTAATGGGTGCTCATCTTTAATTTGAAACGTTCCAAGCTTCATTTGATTTTCTAAAGCCCTGAGTAATTCTACACCTTCAATTAATTCTAAATGTGAACTTTTAAGTTTTGAGTATTTTAGTAAAGAATTTTTCTTAAAAGAAATAAAATCCTGATGTCTTTTGAAATAATTTTTTTTTTTATAATAGTCATAAGGTATATCATTTCTACTCATATAATAGATATTTCCTTTTTTATCAGAACATATTTTGACAGAGCTTATATCTTCTTTAATTTTGAAAATAGAATGTGGAATAATGATATCAAAATTGTCGTTCTTTTTATGAAAAAGTATTAGTTTATCAATATCATTTGGATTAAGAAAGCATGCGTCACATTGAATATCAATTATATGTTCAGTCTTTATCTTTATCTTTTTCGCAACTTCACAAATTCTTTCTGTTCCATTTTTATGTTTCTTGTTTGTTAAAATACATTCCCCTCCATATTTTTTTACAGTTTGATAGATTTTATAATCATCAGCACACACAATTACCCTTTCGAGTTTTTTGGCCAACTTTGCTCTAAAATAAACGTGCATTACCAAAGGTAATCCTTCAATTTCTAACAATGGTTTATTTGGTAATCTTGTAGAATTCAATCTTGCTGGTATTAGACCTATTGTCATAAATTTATTTTATTTTTTTACCTAAAAATTCGATATGATATGTATGTGTGAATCCATATATCATTGAGTGCCAGGTTGATTTAAATTTTAAATCATAAAAACCATTTGAATTATACTTTTCCACTCTTTTTTTAGCTCTATTAACACTATAAAAGTATTTTCCAGTAACCCGCTCAATTTGTTCCACATAAAATTGCTGCATTTTATTCGTCATTTCACCTAAAGATGTTGTATTGATCGATAAATCAACTGCATTTTTCTCAAAATTTTTTAAGTACGCCGGATTAATTAATACAAAGTCAAATTGTTTCAAATCTTTTTTTGTAATTACTTCTTTTTTTTCAAAATCAATAGAGGTGCCTATTTTTGCATTAGGAAAACATTGAGCTAAAAAAAAATTTGCTAAAAAAGATAACTCAGGTAATTCGACCAATATGAAAGTGGATTTAGGATAAAAGTATCTTAAGGTCCGAGATAAACCACCATAACCTCCACCAATGTCTAAAAATATATTTTTGTCATTTTCGTCCAAATTTGTATATTTTCTAATTTGAGATGAGTAGTATGCATATCTTAAAATTCTATAACCAATTCTTTGATTTCTGTAAATAATAGAATAATTATTTCCTATTTTGCTTTCAGAGCATTTTCTTAATATATCTAAATCTACATGATCAGATAATTTGTGATACAAATTTACTAAAGATAAAGATCTGATTTTATTTTTAAGATTTGAATTTTCTCTAGAGATAAAATTTTGATCAAGCAAGATCTCAGCTTTAGTATGCGTATCATTTCTAAAATTTTTTAATTTATTAATATTAATTTTATTTTCTTTAAAGAATATATTTTTAAATTCGTTTCTACATTCAAGCCACCAGTTGGTTTCATCAAGTACTTCCTCACTTTTAAAAAGTTCTACCGATTTGAGGTAATCTTTTTCTAATTTATTGTAAAAATCCTCTCCTAAAACTCTTTCTCTCTCATAAATATGCATTGCTTGCGGTGGCCATGGACTATTATTTGACCCACTATCAATATTTAAGTCATCGTCTTTAATTTTTTTGTCCTCTAAATTTAAACTTTTTTCACAAAAATTTCCCGACATAAAAATATATAGGTAATTTTTCATTAAAAAGACAATTCTTCCTAATGAATTATAATAAATCATACTTTCTGGAGGAGATTTTAAAAGCAAAATTCTTTCTGCAAAAAAGTTAGTTTTCTTGTTATAAAATATTTTTTTAAACCAAACAAAAAAATGATAAATTTTTGCAGAAGGTCTGTGATAATTATAAAGAATAAAATTTTTAATTTTTTTTATCATACAATTTTAAAATATAATGAAATATGATCCAGAAATTAAAATATCTTTTTGCTCACAAAAATATAGAAGTTTTTTACCAAATCAATCTCGACATTAATAAAGATTTTAACCACTACAATTATAATATGTAAAATTTTATATTCCATCAAGCATATTTAATTTTTTCCCATATAATTTAATAACTTAAAAAGTTTCTCCTGTATTTAATTTTGCTTTAAATTTTATTTTATTTATTAATTTTTCTAGATTTTTAAAAAATTATATATCATATTATTAAAATCAGTTATTCCTTCACTACCCACAAAAGTTGGTTAGAAACTATTCTGGGATATGTAATTTATAGACAAGCATTTAGAAATGAAAGTTTTTTTGTTTTGTATACTATTTCTCAAACCTAGAGCTATCTCCAACCCCCTTTGTTTTCCATTTGCTCAACCTTAAGATTTATATTTGAATTAGTTGGTTCTGCATTATTACTTAAAAAGCATTCTGAACTCATATACGTAAGATATAATTATTTATTTGATTGCTAAAATTCCTTCGAAGCACGTATATTTAAATATACAAATGATATCTTTAAAACCTGCTCTTTTTAAGAGATCTAAATTTCCTTTTGATGAAAATGGTTCAAGCACACTCTTTAATGAACTAGATTTATTTATAATTTGATCAGGAGTGTAACCTTTTGATAGTTTATACTCCATATAAGTTTGATTTAAAATATCTTGAAACCTTGCATCTGGACCTCTAACTTTTTCAACCATAAAAAAAGCTCCACCCCAATTAAGATTTTTATATATTTTATTTATTAAAATTTGTCTTTTTTTTTGTGAAATAAATTGGATTGTATAGAAAGACGATATTATACAACTGTTTTTTATATTTCTTTTAAATACATCACCAAGAATAAATTTTAAATTTTTTTTATTTTTATTTTTAGATTTACAAAATCTTATCATTTCAGCAACGTTGTCTATACCTTCAAATTTTATTTTTTTGGAATTTTTATGATGACGATCGTAAACTTTTGACAAAAAAGTTCCTGTGGAACATCCAATATCTACAACTTTACTTTCTTCCTGTAAAAAAAAATCTGAAAGTTTTAAATATAAATCGTGTGTTTCTTTATATAAAGGAACTGATTTACCAATATGAGTATCAAAATTTTTGAAAACACTCCCTTTAAAACTCCAGTCTGAACGATTTTTTTTTATATTGTCACCACTATTTTTTATTTTTTTTTTTATCATTAAATTTTATATTTTAGTTACTTTATCATTATATTTAATAAATTATACAAATATAAATCTTAACTATTTAATTATTTATTAACTCATAAAGTTAAATGACTTGCTAATAATGATCTATGATTTAAGATGAACTTATTTTTTAATTCTTAAGAATATAATATTAAATATAATATATTATTCATTGAAACAAACATTTTTAAAAAAAATAAACTTATTAATGCTTAATTTAATCCTCTATGAAACTTTCAAAAAAAAAATTATTAATATTTGACCTTGACGGTGTCCTTTTTGACTCAAAAAAAAATATGGAATTAGCATGGAATTCAACTTCAAAAAAATTTGATTTAGACGTTCCGTTTTCATTATACTTTAAAAAAATAGGAATGCCTTTTTCAGAAATTTTAAAATCATTAGATATTAAACCAAAAAAAAAAATTATCGATCATTATAAAAACATGTCTCTAAAAAAAATTGATAAAATTAAACCATATAAAAATGCAATTAAAAGTTTAAAATTTCTTAAAAAAAAAGTAAAATTTTCGATAGTTACATCAAAGGATTTAAAAAGAACAAAATTTTTACTAAAAAAATTTAAGATATATCCAAATTCAATACACTGCCCAAATATTAAATATAGAGGAAAACCATCTCCAGACCATATTTTGAATTCTATTAAAAAAAATTCTGTTAAACGTAAAGATGCATGCTTTTTTGGTGATATGAAAGTAGATTATCTTGCGGCTAAGAACGCCAAAATAGATTTTATTTTTGCAAGTTATGGTTATGGAAAAAAAAAAAGTTTTTATAAAAATCAAATAAAAAATTTAAATGAAATAAAACAGTTTATAAATATATTATATTAATGTTATTAAGATGGTTTTTAAAAATAAGATAATCAGATTTTTAAAACTTTTTTATGATTTAATATTTAATTTTTATCAAGGAATAGGTATTAAAGCATCTTATGTCGATTTTCTTATTGAATTTCCCAATAAAAGATTTTTTAGAAATTCGCAAAATATAAAAACTAATAAAAATATACTAATTAACTCTATAAAATCTCATAACATTTTTTTTAATAATTCAAGCGAATTTATTGGATTAAATCATTTTTCCATTAACCTAAAAAATTTACTTGAGACAAATTTAATAACAAATTGGAAAACGATAATTTTTTTAAAACATTCGATGCTTTATCATCTTTGGTTTGGAAGTTTAGTGAATAGTCAATATCTGAGAAATTTATATAGAAAAAAACTTATTTCATTTCAAAATAATCAAAAAATTTTAAATTTAAACGCGATTAGAGCAGCTATTGAAGAAAATGAAACATTACTTCTTTATAGTTGGATTAAAAAAAAAAAATTTTCAACATTTGATAATAATGTATCGCAAATATTTTCTGATTATTTCAAAATTATCTCTAAAAAAAATCAAGATACTTCACAACTATCAGAAACCAAGATGCTTAGTCTGATAAAAAATAAAGAAATTATAATAATAGGTCCAGCAGAAGACGAGGATATTAATTCTAAAGATCATTATGATGTTTTAGTAGGTAAAAATTATCTCTCTAGAAGAGATGAAAAGGTTCATATTTCTTATTATGGAAATTTTATAAAACTTCTGAGCAATGAAAAAATACTCGAAAGCTTAAATGATCTAAAATTTGCATGTCTCCCTCCTGAATTTTTAAATTTTTTTAATTTTACACCTGCTCAATCTACAAAGGTAAGAGGTATCGGAAAAGATCTTAGAACGTTAATGTTTAATTTTAGATCAAGACCTAACATGATTCAGGATATTGTTTACGATATATTGAAATATAACCCAAAAAAAATTTATTTATGTGGAATTACTTTTTATTTGGGTAATAAAATCTATAGGGATAAATCATATTTTAATCATTTTCCTGATGATAAGAAAAAAAAATCTATTGTTGAAAATTTAAGATATGGACATGACCCTTTTTCAAATTTTAATATTTTAAGAAATTTATGGATTAATGGTAAAATTGAGGTATCTAAAGAAGTAGAAAAAGTAATTTCTATTACAGAGGTGCAGTATGCAAAAAAATTAGAATTTAATTATAATAAACTTTTTTAAAATTAAATCATAAAAAGATAATATGAAAAAAATCATAAAAAAAATTATTAATATTTTAATATCGAAAATACAAATATTTATTTACTTTATTCAAGACAGCAATTTTTTTAATGATTATCTAACTGACAAACCTATTAAAAATATAGAGAATTACATTCATCTTCAAAAAGAAGCTGAAAAAAATACTTATTCACTTAACGCTGTTAAGGAATTTGAAATTAAGATGGGATATTCAATAGATAAAGAATGGTTAAATAAACTCGCACTACAAACACAAATAGTAATTAAAAAATCACCATTAAATTATGCACACGGTCGAGTTTTGTATTCATTATTAAGTAATTATTTAAGAAATAATTCTAAAAAATTAAAAGGTTTGAACATTGTAGAAACTGGAACAGCTAGAGGTTTTTCTTCCTTATGTATGGCAAAAGCATTATTTGATTCAGATCAAGAAGGAAGAATATACACAATAGATATAATTCCACATAATAAAAAAATTTTTTGGAATTGTGTATCCGACCATTATAATGGCAAAATTTCAAGAGCGCGGTTGCTTAAAGATTGGAGTAACTTAATTGAAAGATATATTTTTTTTATCAAAGGTACTTCCAAAGATATTTTAAATAGATTTGAATTACATAGAATACATTTTGCATTTTTAGATTCTAATCATACTTATGTTGATGTTATGTTCGAATTTAATAAAATATCTAAATTTCAAAAAAGTGGAGATATAATTGTTTTTGATGACTACAGCTCTAGGGATTATCCTGGTGTTTTTAAGGCAGTAAATTTTATTGAAAGAAATTTTGATTATAACTTATTAAAAATTATTAATTCTAATACAAATAGAGGTTATGTTATTGCTACGAAAATATAAAGTAAATATTTTTTTTATTAAAGGTATTGCTAAAATGGGCATTTAAAATTATGAAAATTGCTTTTTTAGCACCTCGCTTTCATACTAATCAAAAATCACTAGTTAAATATCTTTTAAAAAATGGACATAAATTATCTTTTTATGTAATTAGAAAAAGTAAGATTGAGGATTATTCGAATTTAAAACCTAAAATTATCCAAACTAATTTTTTAACAAAAATCTTAAATTTAATATTTAGACCCAAAAATAATTTATTTCAATATAGGTACGGTATGCCATCATTGAAAGAATTATTAAATTTAAAATCAAAAAAATATGACTTAATTATAATTAGAGATCCAATAAATTTGATGAGCTTATTTTATTTTTTTTGGTCTAAATTAAATGGAATGGATATTTTATTATATACACAACAAATAATATATAAAAAAAAAAACTTATTTATAAAAGATAATCTTAAAGAATATTTTATAAAATTAAGTAAAGAAAATTGGATTAGTCCTTGCTTAGGAAATAAAAAATATAAAAAAATAAGTAAAAATATTTATTATCTACCATTTTGCCATACTCCACAAGTATATAAAAAAAAATGGTTTGTTAACAATTATTTCAATATATTATCTGTAGGAAAATTTATTAAAAGAAAAAATCATTTAAGTCTTATAAAAGCACTATCATTGATAGATTTAAAAATAAGAAAAAAAATATCTTTAACCATAATAGGTGAATGTTCAAATTACGATCATCATATGAACTTAAAAGAATTAAAAAAAGCTGTTGATATAAGTGATTTAAAAATAAGAGTTTTAACTAACATCGATCCAAAAAATATTAGTAAATATTATAAGACAAGTGACTGCTTTGTATTGCCATCTAGAAATGAAACTGCATCAGTATCTAATTTAGAAGCAATGGCTTTTGGATTACCAGTAATAACTACAGATACCAATCAGACAAGTTGTTATACGAAGCATGGAGTTAATGGATACATAACAAAGACAGATAATATTGTTGATTTAGCAAAAAAAATAAACTTATTAGCAATTAATAAATCAAAAACAAAAAAATTTGGCAAAAATAGTCTAAGATTAATTAAAACAAAATATAATCCAGATATTGTGTATAAAAAATATTTTACAAATCTTTTTTTAAATCAAAATTAATTCATATTATAAAAATGAAAATAATTCATATAATTACTGGTTTGGGAGATGGAGGAGCGGAAAATACATTATATAAAATTTGTAAATATGATAAAATTAACAAACATGTGGTAATTTCACTAAAAGATTTAGGAAAATATTCCTTCTTATTAAGAAAGATTGGAATAAAAGTTTATCATTTAAAAATTAAATTTTTTTCAATAAGTAAGTTTATTTATTTAATAAAGCTTCTAAAAAATATAAAAGGAAATGCAATACAAACCTGGTTAATTCATGGAGATTTAATGGGTGGTATAGCTGCGAAATTTTCCGGATATAAAAATATATTTTGGAATATTCGTTTTTCCGATCTTGAATTTAATAAAAAAAATCTTGTAAATATTTTTTTTATAAGACTTTTATCACTTTTTTCTTATTTTGTCCCATCACAAATTGTAGTTGTTTCCAAAAGTGCAAAAAAAAATTGTATTAGATTGGGATATCATAAGAAAAAATTAAAGTTAATTTTCAATGGATATGATTTATCAATTTTAAAATTAAATAAAATAAAAAAAAAGTATTTTCATAATAATATTAAATTTAAAAACAACTTACCAATAATTGGAAAAGTTGCACGATATGATCCAATGAAAGATCATATGAATTTACTAAAAGCATTATCACTAATAAAATTAAAAAATATTGATTTTTTATGCATCCTTGCTGGCTCAAATATTAATAAGAATAATACAAAGTTAATAAAGCAAATTAAAAAACTAAAATTAAATAACAATGTTAAATTAGAGGGAAGTTGTAAAAATATAAAGGTTTTTATGAATAAAATAGATTTATATGTTCAGAGTAGTAAATATGGTGAAGGATTTCCCAATGTCATTGCTGAAGCCATGGCTTGTGGAACACCTTGTGTAGTGACAAATGTTGGAGACGCCAATTTTATTGTGGGAAATACTGGCTGGGTTGTTCCACCGAAGAATCCACTTGCTTTATCAAATTCGATAATAAATGCTTTTTTTCTATTAAACAAGAAAAGTTGGAATAAAAGATGTAACTCATCAAGATTAAGAATTTCAAAAAATTTTAATATTGACAAAATGATAAATAATTATCAAAAATTTTGGGTTAAAAATATCATTATTGATAAGTATAATCCTTAGATTAATAAAAATAAATTTATATTATATATTAAATATTTTCTTTTTATTAAGGTGAACTGATTTTT
>CEOK01182909.1_pt1 | contig 10119 bp, 8 predicted proteins | sample 427001 | NCBI WGS metagenome assembly CEOK01 (sample SAMEA2591108, study PRJEB7988) | marine metagenome | isolation source: saline water (ENVO:00002010), including | reverse complement strand
TCAAACGGATTACTTTTTAAAAAATTAATGAGTAAAAAATTTTCAAAATCTATAATTGGTTTGTCACTAATTGAAATATTAATTGGAATAATTATCACTTCAATCATGATGGCTGCGATGTACACCTCCTACGACGTAGTCAATAAATCTTATAATCAAGTTAGTGAAAAAGCTAAAATTAGCAGATCGAGCAGAGATTTAGTTTCAATGTTGATGAGAGACGTACGTATGGCTGGATTTAAATATTACGCTGGAACTCATGAAATTGCTAAATATGCTACTGATACGTCGTCTTGTACTCCTCCAATGGTACTACCAAAATTAAGTTATTTAGCTTTTAATGATGGCTTTGATCAGGGTGCTGCTGTTGATTTTGAAAGTGATCGAAGTCATAACCCACTAGTAATTAGAAGGAATACATTAGGACCAAATAGAACAAGTGAAACGAGAGGTTCATCTGAGGTTACAGGTGAACAAGATCTTTGTTGTGATCAAATTCAAATAGTTTATGAGGATTTCAATCAGAATAAAGTTGAGCAGCCATTTTTAAAATATAGAGTTACATATTTTGGAAGACAAACTGGTACAGACGATGTAATTACTCCAAATGGTGTTAAGAAAATAAATAGATATGGCGCCTTTAAACTTGTTCAGGGTTGGGAACAAACAAAAACAACAAATTGTGAATTTCCTCCAGCAGAAAGCGGAAGTTGGGTCACTACCTGTGATGAATGCACTGCTGCGCCAGTTTTAATAAGAGATCACATAGAGGACATGGAATTTATACCGTTTGATGAGAATGGTCGGATAATTAAAAGTTCTGGAGATGCTTTTTTTTATCCAGTCCCAGAACAAGCATCAATTAAAGATAGATTGTATGATATTAGAGGAGTCGATATAAAACTAATATTTAGATCGAAAGATAAGTTTTTTAAAGAAGCTGCCAATAGACAATTAACAGGATTAACAAATCGAAATAAAAACACTGTTGACCGATTTTTAAGAGATACAGTAGTTGTTTCAGTTCATACTAGAAATATTGGAGGGCAAGGTCTTCAATGATTAAAAACAAACAAAAAGGTTTTGCTTTAGTGTTATCTTTGGTGCTTTTACTTGTAATGTCTTTAATGGGGGGTGGTTTAGTTGTAATAGCTTCTTCAGATCACCAAGGAAATAATAGCAGTGACCACTATCAACAAACATTTTATGTTGCTGAAACTGCTTTAATGCAGGCAGAAAAAAGTTTAGTTGATAAGATGATGGGACCAATTGATATTACAGACTCAAACGGAAATAGATTAAGAGAACAAAGATATATTCCACGAAATGGGGATGGAAATAACGATGGAGTTGATGATCCAGCTCCAGTACAGACACCCTGTTATAAAAGTTTTAGAAATTTATCTAGGGAAGCATCGTTTAGAGTAGTGGAACAACTACAAGATCAAAACTTTTATGACTTAATTGCGCCAATTTTTTCAGAGAGTAGTGCTGCTTTAACTTCTATTGATGCTGAAGACAAAAAGGATGCTGCATTTGATAAAGAAGAAGAGTTTATTAAAAAATTTAGATATGAATTCTTTTCTGTTAACTCTGGTACCTCTGTATACAAAGGGTCCGGAATGAGTTTAAAGAAAACCTCAGGAACTTCCCAAAAAAAAGGAACTGCATACAAAATTTATGGCTGCGGTATGATGGGAAATGTAAACAATCCTGAAATATTGGTTCCATTAGAAACAATTGTAATTTTAGCTCATTAGTCTATTAAATAATGCTTAAAATGGTCATCTTCATGTGTTGAAATAATAATTCTTTCTATTTATAATTTTAAGGTGAAAAGAATCTTTATAAAACTCTTATTGTTCTTATTTCTTTCAAGTCCTATACTTGCTTGTGATTTGCTTCAGGTGCCAATTGAAACTCCAATAAACACTGCACAAATCAAGTTAGAATTTCTAGATGTGCACAATGCTGATCTTTATGAAGAAGAAGCAGCTGTAAAATATTTAGCAGCAGCAATCGACTATTGCGAGGGTTCTCAACTTGAAAATGCTGATCTTGAAGTTATTATTTATGACAACAAAGTTGCTGGGATAATATTAACTTCAGTAGACGAGGAATTTACCAATGAAATTTATGAATTTACAAAGTTTAATATTAATGATCCAGGTGAAGATGCTAAGGGAAAAAGTTGGAAGGGCTTTAAGGATTTAAGTATTGGTAATTTATTAGTATATTATACTAAAATGGAACAAAGAGGTGAAATAGCTGAAATTTTGAAAATTACAAACGCAAAAATGTTAAATAACACAATTGGAGAGCAGGTTATAGATTTCATTGAATAGATTATGTTAAAGACACTAAAAATATTTATATTTTTTATTACATTAGTTTTTAATAACAATGTTAATGCAAAACCTGTTCCACCAGGAGCAGGAGAGGGTGATGTGCCCGCAAATATTTTATTCTTAGTTGATAGTTCTGCAAGTATGGGTAATTGGATTGGAACAGATGGGCTCGGGCAATCAACAGGAGTTGCACTCGATTCACAAGATAGAATTTTAATCGGACAAAATGCAAGAAGAGCTATGGGTGGATTGTTGAGATATAATACCGATGGAACCAGAGACACAAGTTTTAATATTAGACGTATTCCAGGCACAGGATGTACCACTGAAGTGGATAGAACTCGAAACACTAATGGGCAAAATTTAAGGAAAACCTCTACAGTAAAATTTATACAAAATTTAAATGGTGCAAACACAATTTTTGTAAATAGTAGGATTAATAGAACAAGGAATTACATATTTGGTTTTACAGAAGATGGCAGTACTTGTAGATATGCAATAGCTGGGCCAGCGGGATCAAGGGTGAATGATTTTGATATTAAAGTTATAGGCGGCACTCCTTACCTCTTTTTTTCTGGCAGTGGATTTAGAAATAGAAGTGGTTTTTTTAAATCATGTGATTTGAATACTTTGCAATGTGAATTACAAACATTTGGTGGTCAAGATATCACAAAGTTTGGATCCAGAATAAGTGTTAATAATGAGGGCACTATAATTTATATTTCTGACAGCAGAAATGGTAATTTAGTTGGACTCAGTCTGACACCAGCAGGCAACGCTTATAATATAGGCGCTGAAGTCAGAAGGTGCCAGGATGTAGCTAGCCCAACACTACGCTCACAGGTAATGCATGCTACAGGAGTTGAGGTTTCACTTGATAATAGTAACATTATATATATTTCAAGCAGCATACAGCACGCTATACAAAAATTAACTTTAACAGACACAACTTGCACAGTTGTTACAAGCATAGGAACAGGTGCTAGAGATATTTCTAAAAATGTCGGCACAGGTACTCCCGCTACTATAGATGCTGATGATGTTGGATTTGATCGACCTTGGGGACTTAATTTCGTTAGAAGCATTGCAAACCCAGGTAACACAAGAATTTTGACTGCAACAGGGCGTGGTTACGTGGATGTGTTTGATGAAGATCGTTTTACGGACGCAAATAGAGATACTGCTTGGCTTCAAAATATGGGAGGTCCAAGAGTAAGAAGATGGGATGGCGTAAAGCAAGCAATACAAGCAATTGTTAGTGACACCACTCTTACAACGGGAGCTCATTTTGGTTTTGGACACTGGAATGCAGGAGAAAACCAAGGAAGAATGGGTACGAGAGGAGGCCGTTATTGCCATTTCAATAATGATTGTAGTTATTACGGAGGTTGGGGAGGTATTGGCTCTGCAATATCATCTGAAGTAAGTGAGCAAACTGAAACAAACGAGGCTGGAGAAACATCAACATTTGAGGTTATAAATGTTACTCAAGAAAATACAGGCACAGCGGCAAATGAGCATCCAAATGGAACAAGCACGATATGTCATGTGGATGGATGTTTAAATGTTGGAGTCAGTTCGTTTGGTGCAAATCGGATAATGGACGTTTTCACTCCATTGGGAATGGCATGGGGAACAGATGCTAATGCATTTGCGCAACTTGCTCATAATTATTTTCTTGATGAAAATGCTGGAGGACAATTAGTAAATAGTGAGGCTGAGTGTCAGTTAAATTATGTCATAGTTATTGGTGATGGGGCTATGAGAAATACAGGTGTTTTAAATCAGGCAGGTAGTGCAGCTGAAATGATGGAAAGATTAAGAAGAAAAGGAGTTAAATCACTTTATGTTGCTTATGGTGGTGGAATTGAAGGGGATAATCTCCAAAGGTTTCATGAACTTGCAAGAATTGGAACGAGTAATGCCGCAGATGAAGCAGCTTGTGATGCAGACGATGATTGTGAAAGGGCTATTATAGCACTTACTCCTGAGGATTTAAAAACAACTTTAACTGCAAAAATAAGACAAATCATTGCTGATAGATTAGCATTTACTGCTCCGTCTATTACTGCAACAATTGAAGAGGGTGGGTCGTTATATCAAGCACAATTTTCTTATGAACAGTTCGGAGAATGGCAGGGAACAATTTTAAGAAAATCTATCGACTCTAAAGGAGAAGTTACACATGAGCTTTCAGAAGCTGGTAACTGGAGTGCCGAGGTTGAATTAAAATCACAGTCTGAACCGGGTAATGAAGCGGATACTAGAAACCTTTGGTCAGCCATCCCGAGTACTCCTTATGGAGATGGTACACCTGATAATTTTAATCTTGATAACGCAGATCAAATAAATGTTTTATTTGATTATTTAGGATATACGATTCCAGATTATCACAAAGCCGATGGAACTTCCGATTGTTCAACAGTTGGTCAAGACGAAATACTTGGCAATGAGTCTAATGGCATAATTTTATTTATGAAAGGTAATGATTATTTTAATTATTCAGGTGATTGCGGCTTAGTTGAAGAGGTAAGAAATCATGTTATGGGTGATATTTATCATTCTCAATTAATAGAAGTCGGACCTCCAGATATGACTACCAATTTCTCAGGAACTAATGAGGAAGCTTACTGGAGAGCTAAAAATGGGTACCAAAGCTTTATGTCATCTAATTCAAATAGAGACAATATTCTGTATGCTGGGTCTAATAGTGGAATACTTCATGCTATCAAAGCAGAAGATGGTTCAGAAATTTGGGGTTTTATACCTCCATTTATTGCAATGCAATTACCTCAAATTGTAAATGCAGATTATGATGGAAAAGTTGGGGAAAATGATACCGGTGGAACTAATCCTATTTTTGGTGTTGATGGATCCCCAGTTGTTCATGACATATTTACTTATGGTTTTTCAGTAGGGACCAATGGTACACCTGATGTAGATTCAACCAAAAGTTGGCAAACTGTCTTGTTCGTACCATATGGAAGAGGGGGTGCCGGATTCTCTGTGCTTCAAGTCACTGATCCTTATCAACCAGTTCATATGTTTTCAATTTATAATGATAGAATAAATTCAAGAGTTTTAGTTTCTGACCACCTTGGAGATATAAGACCATATGATTACAATCCAACTTCATCATCATTGCTTGCTTCAGCAGAGGGAGATATGGCTCAAAGTAATTACAATGAAGCTAGAGATGCGGATGGTGATAATAGCTTTGATGAACAAAATAGGATTGCTGCATGTCAAAGAACTTCTGATTTTAGAGAGAATGGTACTAATTCCTGTTACGCAGGCTCTGCATTTCATTTTCCTGAAATTGATTTAGGTATTGAAGTTGGAGGAACTATCCCTAATGGCTTATTGAGTGCATTTGAGGGAAGAACTCCTATTCCTATAACTTCTGAAATTGTTGACGATGGTGCTGGAGGGGGATTGTTAAGAATAACTTTTAACACTGAAAAAACTTTTAATGTCAATCCTTCAGATGCAGAAAGTGCAGTATCAAACCAAATCACTATAGCTGCCTGTTTAGGTGCTTCAGGCACGGATCCAATTGGTTATGATTATTCAAAGCTTGGAGAAACATGGTCAACTCCAAAAATAGCCAGAATACCTTCAGGTACAAATAGTACTGTTGATCAAGATAAGTATGTAGCGATACTTGGTGCTGGTATGAGTAAAGGTGATAAGTGTGGAGGATCTGCACTCTTCTTAGTTGATCTTGAGGCGCACGGTGATGGTTTACCAGGTTTGTTGCACGGAGCAGATGCTAATGCTGGACCAATACACATTGTAGATACATCACCTCGAGGTTTATATTTTGGCACTAACATAGAAGAAACTCCAAATGGAAGTGATATCATAAATGCAGTACCTGCAAGCCCTGTGGTTATTACTCCAGACACCGCACCCAACATACCATGGAGAGGTGCACTTGTTTATGTAAATGATCTAGAGGGTAAAATTACAAAGATTAATTTATCTAGCAACACCCAAGGATTTATGGATGGTAGTCTAATACCTGACCAAACAGAACTTTATGATCAGACAACATTGTTTAGACTGGATGCCAACGAAGATAATGCTAGGTACTCTTATTTTTCAATGGATGCAGGTCTAGGGGTGAGCGATGGAGGTTTTTGGTTGTTTGGTTCAACAGGTAATTTCATAGATCTTGGTAACCGTTCTAATGGTATTGATAATATTTTATATGGAATACAAGATAAACATTATCCATATTGGAAACATCTTAATGATGTAATTATTCCAAAACCTGTTTCATCATCAACCACTGCAACTGCTGGTACAGCAGGTGATGGAGAGGGTATGAAAGTAAATCCTGAATTTATAAGACTAGCACACAAAGGTGCGAGCGATGCAAGCGGTATTGATAATAGAGGAGATACTGATAGTTGTTTAAATGCTACTGGAAATACTGGTGATTTAGATTGTCCTATACCTGATTCTAAACAAGCTTGGGTTATACATCTTGAAAAAGATAGTAATGAAAACTTTTTCCCTGTAAGGACATACAGAAAAGCATCAGCAGCTCCTACTTTATTTAAAGGTAAAGTTTATTATCCTGTTTACCAACCACCTATACAAGATATTTGTAACCAAGGACACGCATTTATATGTGCAGCTGATGATGAATGTGGAACAAATAACGCAACAGAATTACAGTTACAAACACCGGGAGATGTACAAAATCCAAATGCAGACGCCTGTGCATATGTTAGAGAAGGTATATTGTCAGAACTTGTTGTTTTTAGTGATAAATTATTTGCCAATGTTGCAGGACCATCCGACGATGAAGCAACATTATTTTCAATACTTTCGATACCTGGAGATATTATAACTAATAAAGGTGGATGGAGAGATAGTAGTTTTTAAAATAGTCTAATATAAAAATAAATAATCCATACAAACATTGTTAACATAGTAGAAAAAATAATTGCTAGACCTACTAACGTGTCTTGATCAACTTTTTTTCTCCATTTTTTTGGAAAGAATTTAAGTGAATAAGCGTAAGTTAAGATAAAGATATTTAAAGCAGAAATAATGATATTTATAAATAAAAAGGTATTCACTAAACTAATTTTTTAATTTTTTTTTTAATTCGTTTTTAATTAAACTATCTCCAATAAATTCAATTGATAAATAAAATAAAATGGAAAAGATTATTATTATGTATAAAAATTTCTTCATTAATTTAAAAACTTTATGATTTGTTCAATTAAAAAAAAATATGTTACACACCCAAGCACAAGATAAGGGCCGAAAGGAATCTTTGAAGACATTGTTTTTGATTTTTTTATTAAATCTGGAATGGCAAACATTAATGCTATAAAAGATGAAAAAAATAAAATAAAAGGAATAGATATCCATCCAAACCAAAAACCAATCGCAGATAATAATTTTGCATCACCTAATCCCATGCCTTCTTTATTTTTTAATTTTTTATATCCAAAAATTATTATCCAAATAATAAAATATCCAACCACTCCACCAATTAATGAATTAATGTAGTTTGGAAATAAATATTGATTTAAATTTGGATCAAATGATTTTATAAATCCTATTCCCATCAGTGGAAAAGTTAATTCATTTGGAATTATGAAGTGTTTTAAATCTATAAAATATATAATTACAAAAAAAATAATTAATATAAAAAGTAGTAAAGTGGTAACAGTAATTCCATAAAAATAATAAGAGATTAGAAATCCTAAACCAACTATTAGTTCTACTAAAAAATATTGATAAGGTATTTTAAAATCGCAATTTCTACATCTACCTTTTAAAATTATAAATGAGATGAAGGGAATGTTATCAAACCAACTAATCTTTGATTGACAACTTCTGCATGCTGATCTAGCGGAAACTATGTTACCCCCTTCAGGTAATCTATAGATACAAACGTTACTAAAGCTGCCCCATAAACTTCCTAGGATAAACACAGCAATATAAGTTATTAGCACTGATTATAATTTAATTCTTGAGGCGATTTCTATGACACCATCCACACAATATTGTATAAATATCATAGCATCCTGAATATGAAGGTAAAAATTAGGCGAATAGATTAAAACTTCCATGCTTTGTAAAATTACCAAAAAAGAGATAAATTGCCAATATAATATTATGTTTTTCGGATCTAAAAAACCTGTCATAAATAATGAGGAAGATACCTCTAGCAAAGACTTAGCTCTTATTACTCAAATGAACAATGAACTTGCAGGTTCTTTAGATTTGAAGGAAACATTACAAAATTCCTTAGAGGCAATTATTAAAAGAATAAATGCTCAAGCTGCAAATGTTTTTTTAATTGAGGATAAAAAACAAGTTTTTCAATGCATTGCATCAAAGTATCAAGCTTACTTAGAAGATTTTGAAATACCAATTACTCAAGGAGTCATGGGAAAGGCAGCGCTAAGTAAAAAATGTATTAGAGTTGGAGATGTAAGAAAGGATGTAAGAGAGATTGCAGAATTTTATTTTGATTTAGATAATAAAACTAATTTCACAACTTATTCTGTTTTATGTTCACCTTTACTTGTTTCGGGTGAATGTATCGGTGTAATCCATTGTTTAAATAAAAAAACAAATTCAAAACTATTTGAAGAGAACGATAGAAAACTTCTTGAAACTTTATCGGGACCAGCAGCACTTGCAATTAAAAATGCGAAAACTGCAAAAGAATTAATAGAAAAAAATAGAATGCAAAAAGAAATTGAAATTGTAGGAGATATTCAAAAAACTTTATTATCACAAAATAAAGATGAAGCATTTCCTATAGCGGGTATAAATATTCCTGCGAAAGTTGTTTCAGGCGATTTTTATAATTTTTCTAAATTGGGAGATGGAAAATTTGGTTTTGGTGTTGCAGATGTTTCTGGCAAAGGAATCAAATCATCTTTACTAATGTCTAAAGCTTCAAGCCTTTATCGATGCTTAAGCAAAACAATTTTTTCCGCTGCTGAACTTTTAAAAATTCTCAATGATGAAATATGTGAAACAGCATCGCGCGGAATGTTTGTAACAATGGTGGTAGGAATTTATGATAGTATAAAAAAAGAATTATTATTATCTAATGCAGGCCATGAACCTCCATTAATTTTTTCTAAACAGGAAAATTTTTCAAACTTTGAAGATGCAGGTCCGCCACTAGGTATTGCTCCTAAGTTTAAGTTTACAGAAAAATTAATTTCTTTTAAAGAAAGTTCAATGTATATTTTTACTGATGGTATTACCGAGATGAAAGATGCGAGTGGTACAATGCTTGGTCAAGAAGGTTTTCAAAATTTTATAAAAAAATATCAAAGTCTTCCTGGTTCACAAAGACTTTCCAAAATTATTTCTGATTTAATTAAATCGGGAAGAGTTCAACGAGATGATCTAACAATAGTTGCTGTAGATGGAAATTAATTATGATAGGTATTCCAAAAGTTATGATATTTTTTTTTATTATATTAAGCACAATTATGTTTTGGACTACTTCGAATGTTTGCAGGTATAATTTTGTTATTGAAAAAAAAACTAATCAATTAAATATTCTTATGGCAGAAATTGATCCATCTATTACTATGGCTAGAGTTTTTTATTTTAAAGAATTAAATTGTAATAAAGTAAACTTATCCTGGGATTATCAAAGAGTTATTAATAATTTAAAAATTTTTTCAGTTATAATCTATCAAGAACTTAATACAGACATACGTGGAGATCCAAATTAATAAAATAAATTAATATAATTTAATTTTTTTATAAAAAA
>CEOK01056654.1_pt1 | contig 10119 bp, 8 predicted proteins | sample 427001 | NCBI WGS metagenome assembly CEOK01 (sample SAMEA2591108, study PRJEB7988) | marine metagenome | isolation source: saline water (ENVO:00002010), including | reverse complement strand
AAAAAAAAACTGATAAAACTTTAGCTGAGATCACAGAGAATAATAAAGAAATTGTTTTGCTTCGTGGAGGACTTGGAGGAAGAGGTAACTGTTATTTTAAGTCTCCAACTAATAGAACTCCACGATACTCTCAGAATGGAATGCCAGGTGAGGAAATGGTCATCACTTTGGAATTAAAAATATTAGCTGACGTTGGGTTAGTAGGTTTTCCAAATGCTGGAAAATCAACATTATTAGCTTCAATTACATCTGCAAAACCAAAGATTGGTGATTATGAGTTCACTACTTTAAAACCAAACTTAGGAATAGTTGAATACAAAGATTTTAAAACATTTGTTGTTGCTGATATTCCAGGAATAATAGAAGGAGCGTCTTCTGGGAAAGGTTTAGGTCATTATTTTTTGAGACACGTTGAGAGAAATTCAATTCTACTTTTTCTAATATCTGCTGAGCATGATATTTATAAAAGGTTTTTGATTCTTAAAGAAGAAATGTTAAAGTTTAATCCAGAATTATTAGATAAAAAATTTATTGTTGTTATATCAAAAATCGATCTTATTGAAGTTTCAAAAAGAAGTCTTTTTTTAGATAAAGTAAATAAAGATTTTAATTCGATTTCTGTTTTGGCTATATCTTCAGTGATCAACCTAGGATTAAACAATCTTAAGGATGAGTTATGGAAAGTTTTAAATTCTGATTAAGTTGACTAATTATATTTTCTTTTTTCTATTTTTTTTAAACCTATACAGTCAAAAAGAGTCTCCTTTTGAAAATCTAAATTTTATAAAAAATATATCTAATACAAATAATGAAACCTATAAGCAAGAGTTAGATAAGTTGATAACTGAAGAAGTTTCTGAAATAGATATCATTAAAAAACAAATTTTAGTAGCTAAAAAATACAGAGACTTGAAGAAAATTATATTATTGCTAAATCGGCAAATTGAAATTGAGGGTGAAAACCCAGATTTACTTTATCAAATAGGAGGAACAAATGGGATTCTTGCTTTACAAAAAAAAAATTTTTTTTCTATTATTTATTTAAATGAAATGCTGGAAAGTTTTTCAAAAGCTTTGGATTTAGATCCGAATCACGTCCCAACCCTAGAAGCTTATATAGATGCACTTTATAGCGTCCCTAAAATTCTTGGTGGTGATAAAAAGAAAGCAATAAAACTTGCCGAAAGATTAATACAAATAAGTAAAATAGACGGGTATTTGTCAATGGCAAATATTTATTATAAAAATGAAAATAAAGAAATGTCTAATCTTTATCTAAATAATTTTTTTGAGGAATTATCAAGTCTATCGATTTGTAAAAGTGAGAATTTAAAAATTTTTTTTTCCAAAAAATCAAATGATTTCCCTATTAAAATTTCTCAGATAACTTCTTTTTTTGGAAAGGAAGTTGATTCAGGTTTGTGCGCTTTAAACTTTTATATGGAATCCTCTAGCATTAAGAAAAATCTTTATTCGTTAGAATGGGTTTATTATCTAAAGTCTAAACTAACTTTTTTGAATGGTAATCGCGAGGAATCAATTAGGTTAATAAAATTATCCCTCGATTTAAATCCTGACTTTGAATTAAGTAAAACTTTTTTAAGAAAAATTCTTTAAAATAGAATATGGTTTTAATCTATTGCAATAAGACTTCTCCAAGGATAGAATATACTTTTAATCATATTTTTAAATTAATTCTAAATAAAAATTTCTCAATAACAAATTCAAAGTCTGAATTTATTGATTTTAAAGGATATAAGTTTAGCTATGCAGACGCTCCAATTTCTAAGGAATTATTTTTTCAGTCAAATGGATTACTTGAAGAAAGGGGATTAGAAAACCACGAAATAACAATATTTGAATGGGCTAATATAAAGTGCTTTTTTAAAGTTGGTCAAAAATCCGCTATGCCTTTTGATGTTTTTTCAGCTATTTTCTTTTTGTTATCTAGATATGAGGAATATATGCCACATTCAAGCAATAACCAAAGTCAATTTAGCCATCTTGAAAGCATTGCATACAAGGAGAATTTTTTAGAAATCCCTCTAATTGATATTTGGATTGAAAAACTACTATCTGTATTCGAAAATAAAATAAAGTTAAAATGTAAAATTGATTCAAATGACCAAATGGCTTCAATTGTAATCAGTTTATCACGTCCTTTCAAGTACGTAAATAAGTATCCTTTTGAATCTTTTATGATTTGGTTTAAAAATCTAATAAATTTGAATCTTTGGGAAGTAATAGAACATTTACTTGTTTTATTTAAGATTAAAATAGATCCATGGGAGATTGACAACTACACAAAAGATTTATTTTTAGATACAAAAAATAAAATTTACTTTTTTTTTTCATTTTCATCTGAATCTTTTTTCAGGGGTGAAACTCCAAAAACGAATGAAAATTTTAAAAAGTATATAAAAGAAGTTCATGACAATTTTGAAATTGGTCTTTTACCCTCACATAATGCACTTAAAAAATTAAAAACTTTTGAACTCGAAAATTTTAATATCTCTAAACTAACTCATACTAAAATTGATAAAATTCTGCTTCAAGAAGGGCTAAAAAAAATTAGCGAGGATTATAAAAACTCTCTTTCTTTAGATTACGCTAATGATTTTTCTATGGGGTATATTGATGCATTTGGATACAGAGCTAGTACATGTTCATCCTTCTTTTTTTATGATCTTTCAAATGAAACCAAAACTAAACTTCTTGTTACTCCATTTGTTGCGCATTATAGATTAATAAATAAAATTAGTGAAAGTGAAATGATAGATAAAATTCAAAATTTTAAAGAAATAGGAAGAAAATTTAGTGGCAATTTTTCTATTATCCTTAATAATGAGATTTTTGAAAATTCATTTAAAAATGGTAAAAGTAGATTAAATTTTATATCTATCATTAAAAATTTATGTAACCGATTTTAATACATCAATTGATTTCTACTTATCCAATAAGTTTATAAAAAGAAATATCTTTAATAATTAAAAATAAAAATGGACATTAAAAATTCTCAAAAAAAAGTTGATAACTGGATAAAAAAATACGGGGTAAGATATTTTGATATCATGACCAATATGGCAATTTTAACAGAGGAGGTTGGTGAAGTTGCAAGGGTAATATGTCGAGAATATGGTGAGCAAAGTAAAAAAAATAAGGAAGAAAACCTTAATTTATCTGAGGAACTATCAGATGTATTATTTGTTGTTTTCTGTATTGCTAATCAGACTAAAATAGATTTACAGTATGAATTTGATAAGAAATTAATAAAAAAAACTACTAGGGATTCAAAAAGACATAGTCAAAACAAAAAATTAATTAAAAATCAATGATTTCAATTTTTAACCCTAACATAAGTGTAAAAGTAGATTTGACCCTAACAGGTTCAAAAAGCATAACTAATAGATTACTTATTTTAAAGAGTATTTATCCATCACTAAAAATTAAAAACAAGTCTGAGTCGCAAGATACTGTTGTTTTGGAAAATGCTTTGAAATCCAAAAAAAATGTTAAAGATGTAGGCCATGCAGGAACTGCAATGCGTTTTCTAACTGCTTACTATTCAATATTGAAACAAGAAGAAGTAATTTTAAAAGGTTCAAGAAGAATGCACGAAAGACCAATTTACCCTTTAGTTAATTGCTTAAAATTAATTGGTGCGGATATCATTTATCTTGAAAAAGATGGTTTTCCTCCAATTAAAATTAGAGGAAACCAATTAAAATCTAAAAAGGTAGAAATTTCATCTAATGTGAGCAGTCAATTTATTTCAGCTATGTTGCTTATATCCCCTAAATTAATAGGCGGTTTGGCTTTAGAATTAAAAGGAGAATTAATATCAAAACCTTATATAGAAATGACCTTACATTTACTTAATAATTTAGGTGTAAAAACAAATATTAAAAGTGACTTAATAAGTGTAGATTATTTAGCACAAATTCAAAAAACAAATATTACAGTTGAGTCAGATTGGAGTTCTGCGTCTTACTGGTATAGTATTGTTGCACTTTGTAAAAGAGCAGAAGTGAAGCTTAACAATTTTTACAAAAATAGTATCCAAGGAGATTCAATTTTAATTAAATATTTCGAAGCTTTAGGAGTTGAAACAAAATTCATTGAAAATAAAATAGTCTTAACTAAAACCAAAGATTTTTCTTATCCTAAAAATTTAAATTTAAACTTAATTGATAGCCCTGATTTAGCTCAAACCATTGCTGTAACCTGTTTCGGACTTGGTGTTAGTTGTTATTTATATGGATTACAAACCTTAAATATTAAAGAAACAAAAAGATTAATTGCGTTAAAAAATGAATTAACAAAACTGGGAGCAAACTTAGATATTACAGAAAGTAGCCTTAAACTTTGCAAGACAAGAGCGATTAAAAAAAATATTACAATAAATACTTATCAGGATCATAGAATGGCAATGTCATTTGCCCCTTTGTCACTTAAAGTTCCAATTTTTATAGAAAATCCAAATGTTGTAGTAAAATCATACCCTAAATTTTGGGATGATTTAAAAAAAGCTGGATTTACAATTGAGCAGATCTAAAATATAATAAAAATACCTTGACATGCTGATGTTTCAAAATGTATATTTGCCAAAAAACAAATCAAATGAAGTTATCAGATTTTAATTACGATTTACCTAAAAACTTGCTTGCTGAGTTCCCTTCCGAAAATAGAGACGAATCGAGACTAATGGTAATTGATAGAAAAACCCAGAAGATTGAACATTATCAGTTTAAAGATTTAATTAATTTTTTTGAAGATGAAGATGTTCTTATTATAAATAACACAAAAGTTTTCCCTGCTAGACTATATGGTAATAAAGAGAAAACTGGTGCGAGAATTGAGGTTTTTTTATTAAGAGAGCTTAACAAAGAACAAAGGTTATGGGATGTTTTGGTTGATCCGGCAAGAAAAATAAGAATCGGTAATAAGCTCTACTTTGGAGATGATGACAGCCTTGTCGCAGAAGTTATAGATAATACTACCTCAAGAGGAAGGACTCTCAGGTTTTTATTTGACGGAACTTACGAGCAATTTAGGCTTAAACTTAATGGATTGGGTGAGACACCGTTGCCAAAATATATTAAAAGAGAACCCACTCCCGAAGATAAAGAAAGATATCAAACTATATATGCAAAAAATGAAGGAGCAGTTGCTGCTCCAACAGCAGGTCTACACTTTTCAAGACATTTACTAAAAAAAATGGAGATTAAAGGTGTAAATATTGCCGAAATAACCCTCCATGTGGGTTTGGGAACATTTAATCCAGTTGAAGTAGAAGATTTATCTAAACATAAAATGGATTCAGAGGAATTAATAATTGATCAAAAGGCTGTAGAAATAGTAAATGAATCAATTCGTAAAAAGAAAAGAATTTGTGCAGTTGGAACTACTGTTATGAGGGGGTTGGAAAGCTCAGTTTCTTCAATCAATACTTTAAATACATACAGAGGCTGGACCCATAAATTTATTTTTCCTCCTCATGATTTCGCAATTGCAAATTCAATGGTCACAAATTTTCACACACCAAAATCGACATTATTGATGATGGTTTGCGCCTTTGCTGGCAAAGATCTTACTAAAAAAGCCTATGATGAAGCTATCAAAGAAAAATATAAATTTTATTCATACGGAGATGCAATGCTAATTCTCTAAACGTATGGAAAAAAAAGATGATATCCGGTTACTAAATTCAGAACAACTTGAACAATTTTTTATTGACAAAAACCAAAAAAAATATAGAGCTGACCAAGTTTTAGATTGGGTTTGGAATAAGGGTGTTGATAATTTCTCGCAAATGTCAAATTTATCAGATAATTTAAAAAACCTTCTTGACAAAGAGTTTGTTTTAAAAAAGCCATCTGAAATAAAATCACATAAAAGTATTGATGGAACAATCAAGTATTCAATCAAACTTTTTGACAAAAATTTAATTGAGGCTGTTTTAATACCTTCGAAAAATAGAATAACAGCATGCATATCATCTCAAGTTGGTTGCAGTTTAGACTGTAAGTTCTGTGCAACTTCGAGGTTAGTTAGAAAAAGAAATTTACTTTTTTATGAAATTTTTGATCAGTTATTTTACTTAAATGAACAAAGTAAAATTCATTTTAAAAGAAAAATATCAAATGTTGTTTTTATGGGTATGGGAGAACCTCTTTTAAATTTTAAAAATGTGGTAAAAGCTATTCAAAAAATGAAGATGGAATGTGGCCTAAACTTTTCTGCGAAAAAAATCACAATTTCAACTTCAGGAATACCTAAAGTTATTAAACAAATTGCAAATGAAAATTTAAATTGCAATATAGCAGTATCTCTTCATTCGGCTATTCAAAAAACAAGACAAATAATCATGCCTTTTTCAGAAAAATTTCCTTTAGATGATTTAATGGAATCTTTAAAATATTGGTATAGAGTCACAAAAAAGAAAATCCTTTATGAGTACATTATTTTTGATGGAATTAATGATAATATTGAACATATTAGAGCACTGGTGAGGATATGCAAGATTTTACCTTGTAAAGTTAACTTTATAGAGTATAATCCAACAGGAGACGAAACTTTTAGACAATGTAAAGTTGAAAAACTCCAACTATACCAAAGACAATTAACTAGTGAAGGAATTATTAACACCTTCAGGATTTCACGAGGTAGAGATATAAAAGCTGCTTGCGGCCAATTGGTTAATTCTAATAAATTTGCTTAGTGAAAGCTGTTGAGAAAATAAAAAAACCAATTTATCATGAAATGGAAATTTTTGAAGAAAAATTTGCTTTATCTATGTTTTCAAATGTTCCTTTAATCAATCGTATTACACATTTTATAGTTAAAAGGAAGGGAAAGCAAATGAGACCAATGTTAATTTTTCTCACTGCTAAATTAATAAACAAAGGAAAAATAGATGACCGAACATATAGAGGAGCATCGGTTATTGAATTGATTCACACAGCTACCCTAGTACACGATGATATTGTTGATGATTCAAATTTTAGAAGGGGTTTTTTTTCAATTAATGCCTTGTGGAAAAACAAAATAGCTGTTTTAGTTGGTGACTTTCTTCTATCGAAAGGAATGTTATTGTGTATTGAAAATAAGGACTTTGATTTATTAGAATATATTTCCATTGCTGTTAGAGAAATGAGTGAAGGTGAATTACTTCAAGCTGAAAAGGCGAGGGGTTTTGACATAAATGAAGAATTATATTTGGAGATAATTAGAAAAAAAACAGCAACTCTTATTGCAGCCTGTTGTGCAATAGGAGCAAAGTCTGTAAACGCAGAAAAAAAAATAGTCGATAAACTTTTTTTATTTGGTGAACTAATTGGAATAACCTTTCAAATTAGAGACGATTTATTCGACTACAGTGAAAAAAAAATTGGTAAACCTATTGGAATTGATATTAAGGATAAAAAAATGACTTTGCCCTTAATTCATGTAATTAACAAGGTAAGTGTAAACGAAAGAAATTGGATTTTAAATACCATAAAAAAACATAACAAAGATAAAACCAAGATAAAGCAGCTTATCAGCTTTGTCAAGGAAAAAGGCGGTGTAGAGTATGCAAAAAAAGTTATGTTGAAATACAAGTCAAAAGCTTTAAAGATGATACTAGAATTTCCAAAAAGTGATTTTAGGCAGTCACTTGAATTTATGTTAGATTATGTAATCGAAAGAAAGTATTAAATTCTTTTTTCATTAAGTTTGATAAAATTAAACAATTTGATTTCAAAGACTACCATAAATAATATTTACGAAGCAGCTAGAGTAGAGGAGGTAATTAGTGATTTTATAAGTTTGAAAAAGGCCGGAAGTAACTTTAAGGGCCTAAGCCCATTTTCGCAAGAAAAAACACCGAGTTTTATGGTATCACCGGCAAAGCAAATTTGGAAAGATTTTAGTAGTGGAAAAGGCGGTAATGTAGTTGCTTTTCTTATGGAGCATGAGGGTTTTTCTTATCCTGAGGCCCTAAAATATTTGGCTAAAAAATATAATATTGAAATAGAAGAATTCAGGAAAACACCTGAGGAACAAATCAAATTTGATTTAAGAGAAAGTATTTATATAGTTTTAAATTTTTCTAATGAATTTTATATAAATAATTTAATTAATTCTGATAAGGGAAAATCTATAGGGATTTCATATTTAAATAGCCGCGGACTCACAGAAGAATCAATAAATAAATTTGGTTTAGGTTTATCATTTAATGAGAAAAAGGGTTTTACAGACCACGCAATAAATGAAGGATATGATATAACCCATCTTGAGAAAAGTGGTTTAACAATAAAAGAAAATATTCAGAGTTTTGACCGATTTAAAAACAGAATAATGTTCCCAATTAAAAGTATTTCAGGAAGAGTACTTGGATATGGAGCAAGAATAATGACAAACTCCAAAAAGGTTGCCAAATATATAAATTCACCTGAAAGTGAAGTTTATCAAAAAAGTAAGGTATTGTATGGTTTATTTGAATCTAAGTCTTTTATAATAAAAGAAGATAATTGCTATTTAGTTGAAGGCTATACTGATGTAATTCAACTGCATCAAAAAGGCATTAAAAATGTAGTTTCTTCATCTGGTACTGCACTTAGTTCACATCAAATTATGTTAGTGAAAAGGTTAACTGAAAATATCACCATAATATTTGACAGAGATGAAGCCGGAATAGCTGCAGCTATAAGAGGTATTGATTTGATATTAGAACACGGAATGAATGTAAGAGTCTGTAAACTTCAAGAAGGAGAAGATCCAGATTCATTGGCTAGAAAACATTCTTTAGATTTTATTGAAGATTATATAAAACATAATAGCCTTGACTTTATAAACTTCAAAGCATCTTTGCTAGCTATAGATTATGAAAATGAACCTACAAAAAAAGCTGAAGTTATAAACAATATCGTTAAAAGTATCAGTCTTGTAAAAGACATAATTAAGAGAGAATTGTACGTTCAAACTTGTTCTAAAATCATGAAAATCTCTGAAGATTCAATTTTTAAAACTTTATCCCAAATTAGACAAAGCAAGGAAAATAAACTTAGAAATAAGAATACTAAACCCTTTAATTTAATTAAAAACCAGAGTTTGAAAGAAGATTCGATAGATGAGTTATATGAGTTAGAAAAAAAGATAATAACAATTTTAATTCTGTATGGACAAAAAACAGAAACATTCAACGAATCTATTCTCATTTTTTCAGAGGAAGACGATGAAATAATAGAAAAAAACAAATATGTTAATTCTAAGGTATATGAAAAAATTTTTTTGGATCTTCAACAAGATGAAGTAGAATTTGCAAATAAAGAATTCAGAGATTTATTTGACGTTTTAATGACTGAATATCAAATTAATGGATTCATTTCGATTGAAAAAATTGTACCAACTTTATCGAAAGAATTGAGCGAAGTAGTCAGTTCGATTATATTGCAGGATGAGAAGCACCTTTTGCATAAGTGGGATAAAAAAAGCATTTACGTAAAATTACCATCAGAAAATGTAAGCGTAATGGTAACAGAAACAATTTTGAGTTTGCGAAAATTATTGGTTAATAAAAAAATAGAATCTCTTCAAGAAAATATTAAAACGAAAAACAATAAAAGAGTTCTTGAAGATGTAATGGGATACTACCAGTTAAGACGTATTGTGTCATCAAAACTAAATAGAGTTCTTTAAACTTTTTGGTATTTTGCAAACTGGAATGGGATTCATTTTGTGCTTATTTTTGCTATTTAAATTTTTGTAAAGTTGGTAAACTTCACCTTGTCTACTAGTAAAAATTTTATTTGATTTTTCATCTAAATTTTTCATTATAAATTCAATTTCATCGTATGACGCACCTATTTGATCTTCATCTGTTCTATTATCGTCCCATAGTCCGTCTGTTGGTTTAGATTTTTGTATATCCTCAATAACATCTAAATATTTTGCCAAAACAAAAACCTCTGATTTCATCAAATCAGCAATTGGACTTATATCGACCCCACCGTCACCATATTTAGTATAAAAGCCTATTCCGAAATCTTCAACTTTATTTCCTGTACCAGCCACCAAATAGTTATTTATTGATGAAAAATAATACAAAGTTGTCATTCTCAATCTTGCTCTAGAATT
>CEOK01197314.1_pt1 | contig 10123 bp, 2 predicted proteins | sample 427001 | NCBI WGS metagenome assembly CEOK01 (sample SAMEA2591108, study PRJEB7988) | marine metagenome | isolation source: saline water (ENVO:00002010), including | reverse complement strand
AATAATAATAACTGTAGAATGATAGCTGGTCTATACGAATGTGACATTGATGCAGAAGCGTGGAAATATACAACTGCAGATCATGTCAAATTATTAATGAAAGAAAAAATAAAAGAGAAGAAAAAAATGAATGGTACAAGTCCTGGTGGAAGTAAATACGATGTAAACGATACCAAACGTATGGAACAAATGCTTAATACAGATGGTGGACGATGGGGTAATATACCGATATTTTATGCTGTATATTATAGCGCCAAAATGAGTGTTGTTAAATATATGTTTGAAAATAATAAATATGGAACTTTAAATTGGCGTAGTGACACTGGTTGGACCTTGCTCCATTACGCTGCTATTTGGAATCAATGCCATTTGTTGCCATATCTAATATTGGCATATGGAATGAACGAAAATGGATTATATGTTAAAGATGAGGACGGAATGACTGCACTTGATGTAGCAAATGATTTTACTAGGAAAGATGCTGCAACAATACTATCAAAACCTTTTATTACATTAAAGGAATATTACATGCATATGGTAAAAACTGAGAAGCATAACAAAGACAAAACGTGTAAATTTAATGAAGAATTGAAAACTTTTTTAAATATTATAAAAGATGAATATGCATCTCAAACGAAAAATATTGAAAAATACTATGATTTTGAAAAAATAGATGATGATGATGAAACGTATATGTTTGAATTTTTAGAAAATTACGATGAAACATTTATGAAAATAGATATAGAAAATAAAAACGAAGATACAAAATTATTTGCAAAAGATGGTCCACCGTTAATAAATTATATCAACTTGTTTAAGATATGGGATTATGGATCTATCAAAGAAGAAGAAAAAGTCATAATTTGGAAACATTTACTTAATTTATGTAATATTGCATTGCAGTACATAGATATAGAAGAAAGCGATATTGACTTGTTGGTAGAAGAATATTCAATATTACATTTAGCAATTTTATTAAAGGGAGATTTGGACGGCATTGACTTTATTTTAAATGAAGAGCCTGATTTAACATGCAAACTAGATATTTTAGGACGAACACCATTGCACTGCATACTCAATAATATAAATGTTAATGATTTAGAATCGCTTGAATTAGGATTGACATATTTTAAACGGCTTGTGCATGTGAAACCGTCATCTGCAACAATTTTAAATGTCGAAAAAAAAACGCCATTACAATTAATATGCGAATTACCATACCATTCAATTTTATCAATGCCATCAAATGCAAACAGACGGATACGCGAAAGCGAGGGAAATGACGAGGATCAAGACGTTTGCAATAGCAAGAAAGATGACATTTCAACTGTTCATTTAGAAATAATTAAAGTTTTATACAATGCAATGCCATCAACAACGTTTCACGATCAAGAACATCATGATCGTCAAAATATAATCAAATCCTATTGCATCTGGCCAAAAGCATTATTATGGTTTAAATTGCTTGGATCGACATATGCACGGTATACTATTACTCAATCTACCAACATATCAACAATACACAAATCAAATATGGCAATAGTCCATAATGCAGTGGATTTAATGGAAAATAATAAAAATATCGTGTTAAAAATAATGAAAGATAAAGAAAATTTCTTAAATGAAATTTATGCTAGGAAAATTAAGGATGATGCATATAGAAATAATATTGATGAATGTGCAATTAAAGTTTTAGGTTGGCATGTACCATTTGATCAAGACGCATTTGCAACAATAGATAAAAATGCTTCTAAGTTAAGCCAAAAGATTGTAAACAGGTATGAAAACGCAGAACGTACAAACAACGCTGGCGAATATGTACTAGTGTTAGAACCAGCTATATGCACATTATATGATGATATTAATACTCAGTTTTTTGCAGGCCGAAATATTCAAGAAGTAATTCAAACTTTTTATGAAATTGTTACTCGTGTAAATCAATTACACAAATTAGGTCTTGTTCATTGTAACATTAAGCCAAAAAATATTTTAAAAGTAAAAAGTAATGCAACAACGGGTGATCCTAGTAGGAATTTTAAATATAAACTTGGAGACTTATGTCAATGTAAAAATATTGGTGAATTTCGTTGTATAAAAGAAGAAGCCACAGGCGACAAAGGCAAACCAATAAGTGACAATGAAAAGTTTGATTTAAATAGTAAGAGTGGAGAATATTCTTCCGCCTACATGGCACCAGAATTTGCACAACATTTTTTCGCAAATTTACAACCACAGAAAGGGATTGAAGTTAAACCATCTATGGACATTTGGTCTTTAGGAGTAATTTTATATGAATTGTGCACTGATGAATTCTTATTTAAAAAAGACACCAGTCGAGATAATTTATTAAACAATATAGATAAAGCTAGATTATGTTTATGGCATACAATACCTGATGATAATTATTTAGACAAAGTTTTTTTAAATACTATCATCGAAAAAAAAGAAGGTGGAAAGGATGAAGAAAAGAAAAAAAGAACGGATGCAATTAAAGCTTCTGTTTTCTTTGCGAAAAATTTGATCCGCTGGTGCTTAAAAGGGAAGGAAAATGAAAGACCATCCATTGATGACGTATTCAACCATCCTTTCCTATCTAGCTTTAAACAAAAAGAGGAGGAAGAAGAACAGGATGAAGAAACAGATGATGAAGGTGTTTATGAGGAAAATGAAAGTGATCATAATAATAAACCAGGAAGCGAACAAGATGGGGACATAGTAGAAATGAAATATCATGGATTTTTAAGCTATCCACGAGGCGATGGGGGTATTCTTGGTGCAAATTTCTATAATGTACTACATAATAATTTAGGGATAAACTTATGGTATGATATGCCAATCACGCATACACATTCATTTGAAAAAATGAAAAAGGGTATACTTGCCAGCGATATTTTCTTCGTAATTTTAACAGAAGATATATTATCCACACAAATTTGCCAAAATGCATTTGCAGTCGCTATTGAATATAACAAGCCAATTCAAATAATACTTGAAAATGAACTGCGTTTTAACGGGTTTGATATAGATACGGAATGGGAACAGCGTTTAGTACCTGCTGATTTAGAAAGAAAACAAGAAGACGCATTGAGGAAAGCAGATGGGGAATGGCAAAAAGCTATTGGGTTATTAAATTTTACAAAAGCAGACACATCATCTGGAAGAGATATTGGTGAATTAGAAAAGGATATCGCAAAAAAAGAAAAGGTTGTGATGAAATTGAAATTCGAAATCAAAAGCAGGGAAAATCTAGAAAAAATAATTGAAGAGGTAAAAGCTAATCTACAAAATGCTGTGCCATACCGCCGTTTGCCTTTCGAGCAATGTGCTATGTTGTACGAAATATGCAAACGTAATCAATGGCATTTACCTCCAAAAATATCGAAAAGCTTGTATGTAGATACAATTCAAGTGGATAATGCTTATTTCAGACAATTGAAACCACGATGTAAAGTATACGTCATTTACAATTCGTTTAATGGCGATGATATTCTAAATGAAATTAAAGAAAATATTCCATATATCACATTTACGGAGGATATTAATGATGTACCATTAGTGACATCCTACTTAGTTATATTAACAAAAGCAATACGAATTAGAAAAAGGGACGCTTTTTTCATGAAATGTTTAAACGATGATCAACGTTATGAAAACGTTGATAGGTTAATAACAATTACAAAACGGCATCACGAGGATAGTACAGCAGTTTATAGTGATAAAGATGGATGGTTATTTGGCTCAGATGAGCAAAGAAAAGAACCGCGTGAGATTGCAGATGCAATTTCAAACCATGAACCTATATATTATCGCCCAAAATCACATTGTATTGACACAAATGATCGTAAGAAAGAAGATGACCAAGCATATCCATATCGACATGAATTTAACTGTATGAAAATGGAATTATTAAAACAAATTCGTCGTATGCATGAAGAGTATTGCAATATATTATTTGATCCTAAAAAAAGAAAGAAGGACAAGGCGGAGAGGTAATAATCTATAAAAGGTCCTATATTATAACAGACTTTTTTAGGAGGATAAGGAGAGGTAAAAAAAACTGAGAAACTCTGCGTGAATGACACAATGCTAAGGAATGGTGCAATGGAAATATACAGTAATATCTTCTTATTCTCTCTGGTCCTCTGTAATGAAGGAATATACCTGGTATAAATTATAAAATATATCTCGAGAGAGAGGGTAATTTTTAAGGTATTATTGATTGAAAATTGAAATGGTTTGTTACTTTACCAATTAAGTATACAGTAAGGAATATATATTCAATATTCTGAAACATAATATAGAATCCATTGTCATCCATATATATTTATATATATATATATATTACGTACACACACACATTCGTGTCTCCTTTATCTATATTGCTACTATTATGTCTTCCTCCTCCTCGTCGTCTAACCCATCTGCTTCGCCTGTCTCAAAATTGAGGCGAGGGTGGTTTGAACATGTAAAACCAAACCAATCATTGTTATTAAATCATTTGGAAGAAATGCTAGGTGAAAGAGCAAAACATTTACCTAAAAGAATGTTTGCTGATAAAGGCGATATATCAAAGGAAAATTGGGTGCGATCTCCATCAGATCCAAATGTAATTAAACTTCGTAAATATTTAAAAGAAAACAACGGCATACCTGGTTTAGAGATTTGTCAACCACATGAAGTAAAAAAAGCAGCTGCAATATTTCGAAGAGACGGTTTCGTTGCAGTGGCAAATGTTTTAACCCCTGAACAATTGAAAGAAATTAAAGGTGCGACGGAGAGGGTGTTAGACGATATATTAAGTAAAGACCCGGATGCTTCGATTGGTGGTGGTGCAGGCAGCTTGCCTTTGCGGTATTCATTTGGTGTTAGTAGTGCAACTAGGCAAATGTTGCATGACATGGCATGGTGTAATTTAATCGATTTGCCAACAACTACTCCAATATTGCAAGAAATATTCGGGGTCAAAAATAAGTTTACACTAATTGGTGCTGGTGGCGATGTGTGCCTACCTGGTGCGATTGAATATCAAAGATTACATCGTGATCTTCAAACTGGTAAAGATCCATATGTTGATAAGACAGGAAGAACGACATTATTAGATTTACCTCCACCAATGGTTACGATTAATTTCTGTATGGTTGATTTTACATTTGAAAATGGACCGACACGACAAATTAAAGGTACTCAAAATATGCATGTTGATCCTCCAGCATTAATTGATGAGCCTGAATGGATGAAATTATCTACATGTATGCCAATTAAGGCAGGTGGTTGTTTATTTCGTGATCCTAGAGCATGGCATGGTGGCACACCAAATTTATCTAATCATGTAAGAGCTATACCAAATGTAGAATATGGTGCACCCTGGTTTAGGCATCCTGATGCAGGATATAATTTTACACGAAAAACATTACCGTATGATAATTGGATAAAATTATCAGATCATGCACAAAAAATAACAAAAGGTATCAGAGCAGAACCTGGTCAACCTGTAATTGGTGCTGGATTTATGCATCCTGATTTTCGAAAAAGAGAGGCATATGTTTATGAACAAACTGAAAAAAGAAAAAAAGAATTAGGTATAGCAAAGCTTTAGGAACTTTTTTACACTACATTATAATATAATATATACGTTCGTATTAAAATAATAATAATGAATAAAATATTACCGTAAACGAACGAACATGGAAGGATAGAAACCTACTCGTACTTGTGGAGTATTAGTTTGCAGATGGTGCATTAGAGCTTCACTATACGAGTAGTAGGATAGAATATCTTCATTCTTTTGAGATTGAGTATTGAGCATATTATTTACCACGGGAAGTACTCGTCTCCCAAAAGTCCATATGAAAATAGCATTAAACTCTTCTCTCTACGAACGGTACCTAAATTCTTCTCTGTTCAACTTCTGTTTTCGTTTTGATTAATTATTAATTTTGATATTTCACCTTTTAATTGTATCAACAAATGATTTATTTTTTTATATTTCTTCGGTATTCCCCCCCCCCATAGAATTATTCAAATCATCAGCATTACTATGATGATGGTCCGCTAAGGACGATAAATTATCGTCTCCTCCAATTGTTTTCCTATCTTTGCTATTTAACAAATCTTTTTCATATACATTTTCTATGTAATTTAACAATTGTTTACTCGATTCAAGATAATTTTGATCTTCCGCCTCCTCATCCAACATTTTATTTGCTAATTCTAACTGTCGTTGTAACTCAATATTTGTCCATTGATTGGTATCATCACCAATTGATAAAGTTTTGCCTCCTTTATCTTTCTTTGGTACTATAATGTGTTCGATATTTGATGATTGTGATCTAAATCGAGCGTTGACGGTAGACTCATCATTAAATCCATTATACTGCACATAATTACCTTCAATGGAATAATCCATTAGGTCTTTTCCAGCATGAAACTTAGCACTTCGAATTAATGTATTAAAGCCGTTTAAAAGCCATTCTTTTTCATGGTTTGAGTCAACACGAATTTCCAACGCAACAATATTGTTACTTCCAATTGCATTGTTGTTGTTGTTTTTACTATTATTATTTTTGTTTTTCCTACCATTATTAATATTTTTGTTATTATTATAATTATTATTAATATTGTCACTATCTTTATCACTATCTATATTATTTCGAATAATTAATGAGACATAGTAATAATATGGATTCTTTGGATCTTTGCTTACTGTTTTCAAGACTCTTACACCGTCTAAACTAGCCAAATCGATATCTATACGATAGCTAGGATATGCTGCTTGCATATGGGCATTCCGCCAACCGACACATATAACATCGTCAGCTGAGTCTAGCCATAATTGTAACGAATTTTCACCTGCACTATACCATATGCTACCATTATTATTTAGAGCATCTTTTGGAACTTTAACTACTACTGATCGTGTTTCAAATGATGCATTGTTTAATTCTAGACCATATGACAAAGTTCGTTTAAATGCCAATGCTATCCTTGCATTTTCAGCACTGTCAAATGCTTCTAAATCTAATATTATTGATATAGAGCTAGAGGTGTGATTAAGTAAGGATTTTTTCCTTTTTTTCGAACTTGATAGACCATTGCTTATTCCATTATGTACATTGTTATTATTATTTTTGTTGTTATTGTCATCATCAAATGCAAATTGCAATTCTTTCATGATAGTAGTATGAAAATGGCACCACACTCGAGGTTCATCATTATCCGTATTAAATCTACATGCGCGAAACGAATTATATGCTTTGATAAATATTTGTTTAGAATTTGTAATATGAATTTCCGTCGGCGCTACGTGTTGACTTGCCGGTGTGATTACAATATTGCCTTCTTTTGCAAATAAATTATTGCACATTGTATATGCATCCCCACCATGGGAAGTGCGAGTGGATGCTTGTAATATTTCCCAAACTATTCTATCGCTAAAAGTCATCTCAGTTGAACTGCGTCTTCTTCTTCTACTATTACTACTATTGATATTACTGACCATACCATTGTTATCGTTTGAAGGCGAGCTGCTTTTTTTTAACAAGCTTCGTTTTGATGTTGTACCATATAATAGACTACGACGCGCTGCAACTGCAACTGCTTGACTTGTTAATTTTCTACCTTCTTCTCCATCTGAATGATATTTTTTGTAATATTTACTTTCATCATCGTCTCCATCATTATCCGTATTGTCATCTGTAGTGCTATTATTGTTACTAGTTTCATCATCATCATCATCATCATCTGTTGTAATTACGGATTTAATGGATAATAATTTATCTACGACGACATTTGATAACATAGTAAATGCTGAATAAAATAGGGAAGTAGTGCCCATGGGTTGAGCTTCTTCTCCAATCATCAAAACTTCTTCCCTATTATAATCTTTAATCGTTTGATCTCTACCACCACTTCCAATTTCATCACTTCTTTGAATTGAATTTGACGGATATAATATTGGTAACAAGTGTAATATATTGGCATATGATTTTAATATATCTATGTATTCGCGTCGCGTAGTCGATTTGTTTAATTTCATCTTCAACTCTATGATGTCATTATTTTCCTTTCCAAGCAACTTCAGTGATGCATCGAATCTTTTAAATAAACTTTGAAACACAGGGCGGCGCAATAACAAACATTTCACTTCATTTAAAGCTATTATATTTACTGGCACTTGATACGATTTAATTAGACAAAATGGTGAGATGGAATCACCTTTTTTAAAATTTTTCTTAATTTTGTTACTTTCCTCTTCACAAAACAATTCCCCATCATATACAATATATAAATCCGATAGAGAAGACATCGCTTCGAAGACGATTGTACCGGCTTGAAATGTAACAATCGTTAAATTTCCAGCAACTACATTTAATTCTATTGGATTTAAAATTTTAAATAGTGGTATATGTTTAATATATTTTGAAATCGTTTCAACATTAATTCTATCTATACGTGCGGATGATAATAATGTTGCAATGTCACTACTGCTGACAGCTTTCTTTCTTGACACAATTGGTAACTTGTTATTAGAGGATGATGATGCTAATGAAGATAATGATTGCGTTCTAGGTATTGGTACATTCATTTTGATCACATTACCATTTAACGGTGGAGAGTTAGATGGCGATGTAGTGGAATGGGATGATAATGAATTGGATGAATTGGATGAAACCATTTTATTCAATATTACGGGTGGTGGTGTTGTCGTTGTTATATTTTTATTTCCAACATGATTGTTTGCCATCATCGCTGGTATATATTGCAAATTGTATATATCTATATCTAAGATGTATATTACATTAAACACAGATAATTGACTTATTAATTATATTTCATATGCTTCTTCATAAGCTATATATACACATGTGTATCTGTATATTTATATATATATTTATTCATTTTTGTAAAGCCTAAACCCCAACAATTTAGAATAAATAAAAATAACACTAACACAGCATTGCCTTCAATTTAAATTATCTATCTTCATAAATTGTCTCTTTGGCACCTATAACTCTTTATAAATTACTTTTCATAGAAATCAATCGGATTGCGATTAGGAGCTTGATGAAATATTTAGAACAAGACAAGACCGATGGATGGATATGTTTATATATGGATCTGTATGAGATGTGCATTGTATGTTCGTACGATATGTACATGTATACGTCATGTGAATTGTAAAAGATTTAACAAAAAATATATGTGTGTGTGGTGTGTGGGTTGTACATGTACCATGTGCATCAGGTATATAATTATACTAATTTTTATTATAGAAGCAAGAGATTTTAACCATGATTATAAATGAGAAGTGTATACACTCTCTATACACATGACATATTTTAGAGTTATATTACAACTCACTTCCACGCTTTCCACCATATTTTATTATTAAATCCACAATTTGTTGTTTGATTGCACTGGCATTACCATATGCAGCATCTAAAGCAGTCCCGCCGCCTTTCTTACTTTTCTGGTTTATATAATTGCCTGCCATCGCCATATTTTCTAATAATACTTTAATAAGATCAATATTAATTTGATTACTTGCTGCTGCATAATGCAACGGTCCCAAGCCATACTTATCAGTAATAGAAGGATCAGCTTCACCATGTTGCAATAAATACTGGACAACGTTGAAATGTTCATATTTTGCAGCTCTAATCAAAGCTATACCATCATAACCACGACTCGTTTTTCCTACTTGATTCACCATTTCGCTCAAGGTCATACCACTACTATCTTCATCATGATATGTAATAAATAATTTAACATCATCAAAACGCCCTTTTTCACATGCACATACTAATGGTGTTCCATCTGGAAATTCTTTCTTATATACTTTGTGTAAATTCCCTCCATGTTTTACCAAATACTCTTTAATGTTAGTATGATTGTGTTTAACAGCCATTTCCAATGCAGTTGCATACATTCCTTTGCAATTTCCACCTACTTTATTCACCATCTTTTTCAATGACATATTATTATTGCCATTTACATCATGATTTGTAATAAATAATTTGACATCATCAAAACGCCCTTGTTCACATGCGCATAAAAACGGAGTGCCAAATTTGAATTCGTCTTTGTATTTTTCCTTCAATTCTTCAATAATATCTTCTTTTTG
>CEOK01165149.1_pt1 | contig 10123 bp, 9 predicted proteins | sample 427001 | NCBI WGS metagenome assembly CEOK01 (sample SAMEA2591108, study PRJEB7988) | marine metagenome | isolation source: saline water (ENVO:00002010), including | reverse complement strand
AAAGTTATACCGATTCTACCATTAGAAGTTTCGACATTATCAAAACTATTAATAGTAAAGGCGAGAGCAGCAGTAAAGGGGTCTTGCTCCCTTACTACTCTCCCTAATCCTTTAAGTTCTGTTATGCTTCCTATACTAGCAACTTGTACTTGTTCCGCCATCATTTTGAATGATGCAGACAGTACCACTATCGCCAGAAGAAATAATTTTGAGCCAATCACTTGCTAAGGTTGATGCTTGAGTTATATTAAAGTTGCGGCCATTACCAGTTTGGTCTAAGTAAAAATAACCATTTGCGTAACCACTGCCATCGTATGTTATATTGTTAGCATCGCCATCAACATCTACATAAGATGTAGCCCCATCTATATCTATATCAAAATCAAATATATTACCATCACCATTAACTATCCAGTCTAAATCAAGACTTTCAGCTAAAGAGTTGGTTGCCACATTCAAAGTGAAATCATTACCTGTACCTGTAACATCTACAAAGTAGTCACCATTATCGGCACTAAATGTATTTGTTGGGTCAACTTGAATATTAAATTCATTAGAATCACCATCAAATTCAAAAAATCCATTGAGTGAATCTAAGACTATATCACCTAAAAATTTGTTAGAATCTCCAAGTTGGTTTATGTCAAGTGTCATAGAGCTGCCAATCAAATTTAACGCACTCATTTGACCTGACACAGCATCAAGACCACCAATAATGTTAGAGCTACCTAGTTGTTCAACATCTAAGTTTAATGTAGCACCAACCTGATTGATGTATATTTCATTATCGGCTTTTATTAAAAAAGCTAACAAACCTAATAATAAAAATAATTTATTCATATTTCCAATATCCCCTATCTATTCCGAGTTTTGCTATTTCTAGTACACTAGTCTCAATGGCCTTTTGCAAAGCTATTGAAACACTTTCGTTTTGTGCCACTCCTAACTCTATTTCAATTAGTTCAGTTCCCATTTCAATAAATTTAAATACATCTTGAGACAAACCAACTGATAAAATAGTTTTAGAAGTTAGCACTTCCATTAACACTTCACCAGTGCTTACAGAAATTAAGCGTAAAGAAACAGTAACTGTATCCTCACGATATTGACGACTAGCACCCACACCTAAGTATCGAGCACCATTACCGCCAGTCTTCAAATTAGTGTCATATGCAACAACACCGCCTTGAACTAATAAACCGGCAAATGTTAAAGGACTAAGCTTTGTATCATCTTCAAAGTCCTGCCGGGTTGTTCTTATAATTTGTCGTTCTTTTGTTAAGTTTTCTAAACCTACACGTTCAACTACTTTAAAAAACTCACCATTTGCTGCATGTTTAAATGCTCTAATTAAAAAGGCATCTGGTGCTTGTGTAATAGCTGAACTAAATAAAGCAAAAGAACTATTACTTTTTCTTTGTCCGGTTAAATCCTGAAAACTATTTGGATAAATAGCAATAATAGGTTTTATATATGCCGGAGGTAAATTTTTTAATTCTTCAGATTGTAATTCCAACAGAGAACTCTCTCTCGTTTGAGAGTAAATAGTGCTCCATTCCTCATCTAATAAAGTGCTGTGTCTTAAATTAGCACAGCTACCAAGAAAAAGAACCGATAGGCACAGTAATTTCCGTAACATTCCCCTCTGCATCTGTAATTTTTAATGTAATCATTGTGCCATCCGCACTGACACTATACTCTATTGTGTTACCCATTAGCTCTAAAATACCTGATGTGCTTGGGTTCTCTCCAAATAAAGCATCAACAAGCTGTCGTGATAACTGTGCATAAATTCTTGACTCTAAATTTCTAATAAATCTTGCTAGAGTTGTATTGTCTGCTTCTCTTTCAAGTTGCTCCTGATAAGCTTTTATTTCTGCTTTTATTGCTTCTTTTCTATTAAACTCTTGATTTTCAATGGTAAGGTAATGAGCAGAAGTTCCAATGCCACTAAAGGAAGGCGACTTAAATTTATGTGTAATTTCATCAGCCCATAGAGAACCATTCACACCTAGTAGTGCTAATATAAATATTGTTATTAAAATTTTCATTTCTATAAACTCCTTAATCTTTTCGTTGGTCTTTTTTTCCATCTGCTCTTGCTAATCTATCTACGTCCACAGGCACTCCCATAGCGGTCCGGCACATTGTATCTATTCTTATAATATCGTTATCTATTTGTCTTATCCTATCTATTAAAGCTACTATCATACTATGTTGAGTATCTAGTTTTTTGTGTATGTCAGCTATCAAAGCATTAAATAGTTTATACACCATCCAACCAGCAGCAACTGCAAAAGCTGCAGGGATACCTACAGTTTCTAATATGTCCATCCATTGACTTGAGTTCATTATCTACCTTTAACTAAACTTCCACCAAAGTACATGCCTATAATGGCTGAGACTAAATTAGTATCTAACTGAGTAATTACTAAACCCTCAAAAGTTACCCATTTAAATATTTCGACATCTTTAGTAAAAAAGAAAAATCCCGGTTTAAATTGAGTATAGCCAACAGTGACTAATACATCAGGATAAAATACTGCTACTAATTTAGGGAAAATAACAATAGCAAAAACAGAACTTAAAGCAATGATTCGTCTAGTCCAAGCAAAGCCTTTATCTTTTAATCCATGGTCTCTTGCTTGTTTAGTAGCTTTTAAACCAAACTCACCTCTAGTAATCAAAAGCCTTTCATTTTCAGCTTTAGCTTTTCGACTTTCAGACCAAACACTCATTACTCCACCTAAAATAGTAGAGGCTAACATAGTGATTATTTCAAATGGAAAACCCATTATTCAATCTCTCCTAACATAAACTCTTCCATTTCAGCTTCATAGACAGGTCTATATTCTTCTATCGTATACCAAGGTAAACCAAGGTTTGTTCTTACCTTACAATTAACATACCAAGCTTGTTCTAGTTGTTCTTCTGTATAGAGCAGCATTATTTAGGTAAATTTAATTCTTCAAGCTGTTTTTCTAAAGCTGATTTACCTGAATATGATTCATCAGTGTAAGGATTATTGCGGTCTGCTGGGTCTTCGGAGGTGTTAGGAACATCAGTTATTCCTTTGACTAATCCTCCAGAAGTAAAGCCACTTCTACCATCTTCAAATAAATAATCTTTTAAATCTTCGTCTAATTTTCTTGCACCTTCTTTAATTGAAGCACTAGTTCCTTCGCCAAATAAAAAATCATAAGAAGATATACCCGGAAGATTTCTACCAGCTAAACCAAAAGGACCACTACCATATCTAATTTCATCAAAAACATCTTGAGGTAAAGGACCTAAAAATGACTTAGGTATAGCTGTAACTAAATTTTCATTATAATTAATTTCTTTTGCAAATCTAGAACCATAATCAAGAGGTCCAAAACCTCCCCATCTTCGCCATGCATTATAAATTATTTGACTATCTTCCATAGCTTCTGGAGAAAATATACCACTAGGTCCTTTCTGTTTAATATTTAAACCGAGTTCTTTTATTTGTTGAGAAACTTCACCTAGTCCCTTACCTTTAGCTAACTGACTAAAACTTAAATTATCTTCTCCTACACTTTTACCTCTACTTCTAATATAATCACCTAAAACAGCTACAGCAGTCATTGTTACAGCAGTTCCTAATGTTCTTGGAGCAACAACACCAGACCTTCTAAAATTACCTTTAAATACATCAGCAATACCAGAATCTTTAGCAAATCTTTTTAAAACTGTGTTTGTAAATACTGTAGGGTAACCAGCAAATTGCATTAAAATTTGACCATAGCCACTTGAAAACCATAAAGGTCTGTTAGCCTCTGCTGTACTAGGATTAAGAATAACTTCTTTTACAAACCTGTTTGCTCCACCTAAAACAGATTCTCTATAAAACTCTGCTTGTGTAGCATTATTTTTACCATCAACTATTTTTTCTTTAGCTTTATTAATATTAAATTGAAAATTATCATCTAAAGAGTTTTCATACCATTTTCTAGCTTTAGTTGGATTAACACCTAATTCATTTAATTGTCCTTCAAAGTATTTTCTTTGAGCTTGACTAAGTTTTTTAATTCCGCTAAAATGCTCATAGAGTCTCTGGGAGTTTCTAGTTATAGCTCTTTTACCAGTAGTGAAAGAAGCAAGTTGCACAGTTCGTGTCCACTGGTCCAATAAATTTAATTTAAAAAAAATATTTTGTCCCTTTTTAGACCAACCAGTTGTTAAAGCATCTCCTGTTAAACCTTCTAATCTATCTAATACTGCTTGTTCTAAAGCTAATCCAGTTTCATATATTTCAAACCATTCATCATCATTTAAGTCTTTTATGCCTCGTTTTGATTTACCACCAAAACCTCTTCTTATAGTTTCTATTCCTCTATCAATTTCTCTTATAAAATTTTTACCCAAAGCACCGGCCATATCTCTAAAAGAATTAGCTGACTCTGCTAATCCTGCTCTTTGCATTAAAATAACTGGTTCTGATAAACTAGAAATAGTAGCAAGAGGTAGGTGAGCCATTTGTTGAAATAATCTACCCCAACTAGATATATCCGCTACTTTACCAGTTAGTCCTTGATATTCTAATCCAGTTACTTTTTTGTATAAATCGGTAACTTTATTTACAACTTTACTAATATCAGCTTCTTTCATACCTGAATCTTTTAATTCTTGCACTATTCCATTTTTACCTTCAAAAAATCTTTTACTAAAATCAGAAACATTCCTACCAAAAAATTGTGCTCTGGTAATAGCTTGACTAGCTCCAGTATAATATTGTCTTAACACTGATTCAGCACTTTGTTCTGTAAATGGATTTAACTCGTTATCAGGAATTTTATCAAAAATACGACTTTTAAAATAGCCAGAAGATGAACCAGAAGCTCCTACACTTTCAAAGGGAGCAAATTTTTGATTAAGCATATCATCTATAACTTGTTGACCTTCTGTTCTATTTGATACTTGTTTATATTTTACTAGTAAGTCTTTAAAAGATTCTTGATTATTTTTTAAGTATTCATAATTAAACATTCTTGGAAAATAATTTTTAACTTTTTGATTATCATTAAATAGTTTAACTTGATAGCCTTCATCCCATAATTTATTATTTAACTCTACAATTTCTTTTCCTGCTATCCTAATTCTTTCAGGAATCACAACTTTTTCATTTTGAGCATTAATATATTTTTTTGCTCTAGGGTCTCTTAAATAATATTTTAATGCTAAATCATCTTCTTCATCTAATTTACCAGACCAGCCACGTCTATACAATTTATTTAAAGACCTATCAAGTCTAGCTAAATAATAACCTACTCGTCTTCCTTTAGCTTCACCATAGCTTTTTTGTAAAACTTTTTGAGCATCTTTACCAAAAACAGATGTGCCAAAATCATACCTAAATAATTTTAATAATTTAGTTAAAGTTTCTGAAGATTTAGCTTGTTGTTTAAATTGTGTTGTTGATTTACCAAATAATCCACCTACTGCCTTATCTAAAAAACTTTGAGTAGTATTTAAGTCTTCTGCTTTTTGTGGGGTAAAGGCTTCATCTATTTCATAATCATCAACAATTTCTAATGCAGTTTTTTTATTCATTCGAGTAATATCTTGTTCATCAGCATACTTCATCATTTTATTTAAATATCTATAGCCTCCAAAAGCACCTAAAGCTCCACCTAAAACTCCTCCAGCTAATCCACCAACAATACCGCTAACTCCAACTTGTTTCCAATCCATATCGGGTTGTATATCTAATTTTATATCTTGATTTTGCACAAAATAATTATGAGCTCCATTCCATGCAGAGCCTTCAGCAGCACCAAAAATAGCTGGTTTTTTAGCAGCCTTTGCAGCAACATTAGTTAATTGAGATGCGGTATATTTTTTTAGACCTTGCCTAGCTACTTCACCTGCAGCAGTTCTAGCAGCTAAAGATGTACCCATAGAAGGAATAGCAAATAAAGCAGTAACAACATTTAAAGGGTCAGCAACTACATCAACAGCCATATCTTTAGCAAATCCAGCCCACTCTCGAGCTCCTTTTAAGTTAGCCTTTGAATATTTATCTCTTAAATAAACATAATCTTCTTGAGCTACTTTATTCCAATCACCTATTTCTTGTGTCCTACTAATAGCTGAACTTAAACTATAATCACCATCTCTTAAATATTCTACTATATTTTCATTACGACCTATTTGTTTTAAAAATCTATTAGCTCTAAAAGAAAATTCAGGGTCATCTTGAAGTTGAGTTAGACTATAATTATCTGTTAATGTAGATTGTGGTAATGAACTTTTAATTGATTTAATAGTTGTATCATTAGATGATAAATTATCACCTATAAAATAATCTAATTGATTTTCTTGTGCCATAATTAATTTAGTAAAAACAAATCTCTGTCTCTAGCTCTTCTATTTTGTAATCCCTCTATTATTTTACCTTTTTTCTTAACAAAACCTATTTCAGGGTCAAAAGCTTGTAATATAAATTCATCCATATCCCCCTCAATTAAAGCTGTTCTTGCTTTACTTTTATTAAACTTTGTTATACCAACATTAAAAACTAAATCGAGTAAAGAAACTTTTTGATTATCATTTAAATCTTCAAAAACTTTATCACCTATACTTTTTCTAATTTCTTTATCAAAAACTTTAATTTTTTCTTTTGTTAATTTAACCTCTGTATTTAAGTCACTTGTAGTATCTTTATCTACATTTGATGTTCTACCAAATGCTATAGTATCAGGGTCATCGTCTATTGGTATAAGAGAAGTTACAGTTGGATTTTTTCCTGCTAACAATTGATTATATAATTTTCCGTCTTCATTTTGAGCAATAAAATTAAAAGCTTTATCGAGATAAGAAAGTTGATTATTTTCTTGAGATTTTTTTATGTTTACAGTTTCTTCTATTTGATTAGGTTCAACTAAAAAATCTTGATTATCGTTTGGATTTGATAAAAATTCTAAAATATCATCATTACTTACACTTTCATTAAATTCAAATAAATTTCTTGCTTTTTCAACAACTCTATCTTCTGACTTTTGTAATACCATTAAGTTTTCAGTTTTTTGTAATAAACTTTCATAACTAATTATTGCTTTTTTTAAACCAACTTTTTGTGAGTATAATATATCTTCAGGAGAACCAACTCTTCGTCTTCTACTAACAAGATTATCAAGACCTAATGCTTCCATATCTGCATTAAATAAATTTTCTTCTAATTCAACTTCAACATCGGGAACAGAAAAAGAAATATTTTCATCTTCAGGATATTTACTATCAAATACATTTCTTAAAACATCAATTTTATTACCATCATTAAATACTTCTTCTTGACGTTCAATCAATTGTAAAGCATTATCTTTTGATAGCTGACCTGCTACTACTATATTATTACCTAATTTAACTTGTTCACCTTCATATTCTTCTGGTGGATTAATTAAAAATAATAAGGCTTCTTGTTGTTGATTACTAGTATCTTGTAATTGTTGTATAACATTAAATGCATTATCAGTTTGATTTGATGTTAAAGATTCTCTAGCTAAAGATTGTTTTATCCCTGCAATAGTATCTTCTTTATATTGATTATAAAATTCTTCTGCAGATGGAGCTACATCCATTTCTTGTCGAGCACTTTGAGATATAAGAAAATTAAAGACATTAGATTCGCTACCTTTTTCATATAAACTAGCAAATTGAGAATTACTTAATTGAGGTAAATTTAAATCAGCTCTTGGAGATTTTAAAACATACTTTCTATTGTTATTATCATAAGTTAAATGTCCAGTTTCAGTTAAAGAATTTACAACTTGAAAAGTTAAATCTTCATTAGTAGGAACAACACCTCTTACTTTTTCAAATTCATCTGAATATGCTCCCTTTAACCTTCCAACTATTTGTGCAATTTCACCTTTAATACTACCTCTTACAGGCATATATTCTCCTGTAGTTTTATCAAATCTTTCTACTACTGCGTTCTTCAAATTATTTCCATCAAAAATATCCCTATTTTCTTTAATAAGCCTTTCACTTTCTATGTTAAGTCCTCCATTTGTATCTGCAGTTATACCAGAGGTAGGTAAGAAATTAAATCTCATATCTTTATATAAATTATTTTTTCCTAATTTTTCAAAACCTTGTCTAACATCATCTGCAGTTTTACTGGAAATATTAACATCTACTCTTTCTCGATTAAAATCTTTTTCAGGTGGGCGATAAGAAATAAAATTACCATCTTTCTTATAAAGTTTTTCTATTTTTTGTCTTTCATTATTAATAACATTATTATGTATTTCATTATTTTGTTTTTTTTCTTCTAAGTAAGGGCTATCTTGCAAAGCTGCATCAGCTTCTATAGTTGCAGCATTACTATTTCCAAATTTATCTTTAAGAAAATTAGACATAGCTCCAAAAACAGTTCTAGGCATAGCTTTAGCCTCTGCTAATTCTTCAGCAAATCGTCTTCTTGTTTCTGTAGAAATATCTGAAAAAGTAGGACTACTTACAAATTTATTATTTCTGTACTCATTAAATTTTGCTCGTTCTCTTAATTCATAATCAACAACAAAATCATCAACAGCTTTAGCAAAATCAGGAATACTAGAATAAGCTTCTTGAAAATTTTCACCTAACTCACCAGCAAAAGGTCTACTTGGAAATATTTGTGTTCGATAATAATTAAGGCCTTTATTTTTTAAATAGTCTCCTTCAGCTTGAAAAGCCTTATCTCCTTCTAAACCAACTGAAATTTTATTAAAGTCTTTAAGCTCTTTTCGTTCAGTAGCATAATCATTCCATGATTGAGCATCTTCACCTAAACCTATTTTTAAATTTTCTTTAACTCCATCTATTTGTTCTTTCCTTGCTTCAGGTAAAGCTACAGCAAAATTATTTAAAAAACTTGTTCCTGCATTTATTAATAATGAGACTAAAAAATCTTTAGTTTCATTTTTTTTATCCTTGCCATATCTTCTAGCTAAAATAGACTGAACAACAGGGTTTTTTATAAATGAATCTTCAGTGGGGTTCATACATTCTCTCCTTTAATTTTACGTTGTAATAAAGATGTTACTTCACTATCTTGTAGGGCTTCATTTAAAGCTTCTTCTTTTCTGTCTTGAGCTAATAAACTTTGACCTTTTTCTAAATTTTTATTTAATTCTTCTTTTAGTTCTTCTGAAACACCTTCAAGTTTATTTGGTTTATTTAATACTTGTTTTTTAATTTCTCTAAAAGCATTAAGATTATTGTTTTCTTCTTTTGCTAGTCCTTCCGTATCAAAATTTTCTACATTTTCTGTGCCATCTATACGATAATTTAAATTAGCTGATTCACCAATATTGATAACAGCATATAAAGTAGGTTCATATATTAACATCATTACATCTGGTGTATACTTACCATCTAAGTAATCTGTATATAACAAAGTTTCAACAATATTTGTAACACTAGCACCAGCTTTTAATGTTTGAGCGACTGCTTTAATATTTTCAGGTTGATATAATCTTTGAACAACATTTTCTAAAGCATCTTTAGGATTAGGAAATTCTGGAGGTGTTTCCCAAGGTTTAGGAGCTGCAGGGTCTGCAGTTAAAGATTGCCCGGGAATAACCTTTTGTTTACTATTTAATCTAGCAAATTCATCTATTTCTTCTTGTGTTAATGACCTATTATCAACAGGTATTCTAGGACCATCAACATTTAATTCTATATTTGCAGTTTTTAGTAATTCATCAACAGAAATTCCATTTTCTTCTGCATGAGTAATAATATCAAGTGCCGCTTGAGATAAATTAGGGCGATTTAAATTTATTAAATCTCCATCTTGTAATTTTTTATTTTCCATATTTTATATTTAATTATATTCCAGCATAAGGATTTATAGTTGTACCACCAATTCCATAATTTAAAGAATCATAGTTACCACCAGTGCTTCTAGTATATCTTTCTCCAGACGATTGTAGTCTAGGAGTTCCGGGTATAAAAGGACCTTCAGGAGTTTCATATCCAAAAGGGTCTCCTCCTGTTAGTTGACTAACTCCTGTTGCTACTGCTGTACCTGTGCCTGTAGTAAATAATGATTTACCGACTGCTTGTCTTAAAACATTAGTAGAAGCACCTGTTGCAGCACCTGTTGCAGCAC
>CEOK01062377.1_pt1 | contig 10144 bp, 8 predicted proteins | sample 427001 | NCBI WGS metagenome assembly CEOK01 (sample SAMEA2591108, study PRJEB7988) | marine metagenome | isolation source: saline water (ENVO:00002010), including | reverse complement strand
GCACAAAGTTTTAGAAATTCACTTATATCTAACTTGCCTTCAGATTCACTTATTTCCCAAGCTTGAATACCCATTGCTTCTAGTGCTTCAACTTTATCTCTAGATGCTTCCGTGCCATGGACAACTATAGTTTCTAGCTTAAAATCATCGGTAAACAAATGATAATTTTTATAATTTTCTAAATCACGCAATGCACGATTGAAAACAAAACGCCGAGAACAAAATACCTCATCATTTAGACGACTGGTTAACTGAGGATTATCCGCTGAAACCGTATTTTGACTGACCGCTATCGCCGGAAACAACTTTCGCCAATTCATAACATCATTTCTAGCCAACTCTCCTGTAATCCATTTTGAATGGCCGGTAGAAGCAGCCATGCAACCATCTAATGTCATAGCAATTTTTAGAGCACATAAAGGCTTTTGATGTACTATCCAATGATTGAAAATTACATTCATTTCCCTGCAAACCTCTTCTAATACTCCAACTTTGACTGAAATCCCAGCAGATTTCAAAAGTGTAACACCAGAGCCAGAATGATTAGGATTAGGGTCTAACGTTCCGATGACGACATGCTTTATTCCTGAAGTGATAATTGCATTAGTACAAGCACCAGTACGACCTGCTGTAGAACAAGGTTCTAATGTAATAAATAAAGTTGTATCTGCTTTAGGTGTTCCCTTGTAAGACTCTAGGGCAATAATTTCTGCATGCTTTCCGCCAGACCTTTGATGATAACCTTCCGAAACAACCTTTCCTCCTTCAACTATAACCGCACCCACCATTGGATTAGTATGTGTTTGCCCCCATGCCTTTTTCGCTAAGTAAATTGCATGCTCCATATGTGAAATGATTTTTTCAGGTTCTTCTATCATAATCTCACAAATGGATTTTCTTGTTTTTCAGCTAATACTGAGGTTTTGGGTCCGTGCCCTGAAAAGAGAGTAGTACTGTTCGGCAAAGAATAAATTTTTTTCAATATTGAATTTTTTAATATTTCAAAATTACCACCTGGTAAATCACAACGACCGATTCCACGATTAAAGATAGCATCACCTACAAAAGCTAAAGACTCCTCCTTTAAATAAAATAAAAGGCTTCCTGGACAATGACCAGGCACTTTAAGAACCTTCATTTCAATTCCAGCAATGTCTAAATGCTGATTTTCTTCGAGCCATTGATCAATTACAAAGCCTTTAAATTCAATTCCGGGAATTGAAAAAGATGCCATTACTTCAGGGTTTTCAAATAATAATTTGTCCGCCTCATGTCCCATTACCTTTACACCTGCTTCAGCAAAGTGATGGGCATCTAAAATATGATCCCAATGCCCATGAGTTAATAATAGCGCGTTTAAATTACATCCCAGTGAATCACTAAGACTTTTTGCCCAAGCAAAAGCACCTAAAGGAGCATCAACAACAAATGCCTGCTTTAAATCTTCATTAGCAACAAAGTAAGCATTTGTTCCAATTGGTTGTAATTCTGCACACTCTAAAAACATTAATTTCTATAATTTAAGAACATAAAAATAGAATTATATTGGCAAATACAATTGAATAAATTATCAATTACCTACAAATGAAGGACCATCTTTCGCCATGTGCTTTGATTTACTGTCTCTTTTTTCTTACTCTGAATGGACAAGTAGAGACGATATTTCCAGATCAGCCTGATATTATTTTAGTCCAAACAGATCGTTTAGATGCATTTCAAAATTTAGAGGCCGGAAATTATGAATTAGCTTTAGAGCAATTCGATCAACTTCTAAAAGAAAAACCCAATTATATTTCTGCCTTAATGGGTAAGGCAAAGAGTCACTTACAATCTGGCCAATATCAAGAAGCCTACGATACCTATTTAAAAGTTTTGGCGAAAGACCCATCAGATCATTATTCATTGAAAGGGATAGGAAATGCTGCGTTGTTTCTTGATCAAGCTGACATTGCCTTATCTTACTATAAACGAGCTCTAGTTTTCAAACCCTCTGATGCACAGCTTTATGAAGCAATAGCCGTTTCACAAATGTGTACTAATGATTATCTAAATGCAGCAGAGTCGGCAAAAATGGCATCTTTAATGTATAACAAAAAGGGCATAGAAGCTCCCTATTCTTTAATTCTAGCCTATTTTTCCTACGCTCAGATAAATGACAAAGAGAATATGCAACAAGTATTAAGCTATGGTAAGAAATTTAATTTCAAGCAGAGATGGCCTACTCCAGTAGTTCAATACATAAAAGGCGAAATTAACGCTTCCGAACTCATCAGCCTTGTTCAATCAGAAAAAGAAGAAATAGAAGCTCATACCTACATTGGATTAAAGCTTAGACTAAATGAGCAATTTGATGAATCGGAAATACACCTAAGTTGGGCAAAAGATTCAGGACGAAATGATATTTTAGAAACCTTAATTGCCAAACACATACTAAGGCAATCCTAGGAAAGTGTCAGTCGTGCATTTTATTATCGGTTTTAGAGAATTTTATGAAAGAAAGATCTGAAATTTTAAAAAAATGAAGCACTAGAAAGTAGCCAAATACGCTTAGAGGTATCAACGTAAAAACCGATATAAATGCATCTATTTTATGAGTATAATCAAGGTACGATACTACTCCTTTACCCAGAAGACTGATTATTAGAATGACCAATAACCCTATAAAAATAGGTAAAATAATCTCTTTTAATCCTTTGTTGAATGAAATCCAATAGCTTTTCTTCATCGCTCTTAATATAAAGACAGTATGTAAAATCGCCGACAAAAGATTGGCTAAAGCTAAACCATAAACGCCCCAGATATTCATAAATAAAAGACTGAAAACGGTATTTAAAATCAAAAAATAAATCGATAAACGAACGGGTAATTTCATGTTTTTACCAGCGTAAAAACAACGAACGGCATACGTAGTTATCGAATAAAACGGCAGCGCTATCGAATAAATAATCAAAATTGGAACAGTTGCTCGAACATCGGAGAGCCCGAAAGAACCCCATTCAAATAGTACAATTAGGATTTCTTTAGATAACACCGATAAACCGACAGCAGCTGGTAAAACAATGATTAAAATAAAGCGCAGACCCTTAAGAATAACATTAGCAAACGAGTCCAATGTGCTACTTTCAAATGTTCGAGACAAAACAGGAAAAAATACAGTCACTACAGCGATTGTAAAAACTCCCAAGGGCAATTCCATCATTCGACTTGATACATACAAAAAAGATACCGCGGTATCATCTAAAGTATTAGCTAGTAAACGACTGACTAAAATATTGATCTGCAAAACGGCAGCACCTAGTAGGCTGGGAAAAAATAATGACTGAAAAGATTGAAATGATTCAGAAAATTCAACGGCTTTATTAGTCCTACTAAGAGTCCATCCCTGATTTTTTAAATCAATCAAGGGTAAAAGTAATTGAAGTAAGCCACCCAGTAAAACACCTCCACAAAGCCAAACAATAATTCCTGACTCATCAGTTCCACGGAAGATTCCAATTAAAACAGCCAATATTAATACAAGATTGAACAGTACCGGAGCAAAGGAGGCCGAAAAAAAGCGTCCAAGAGAATTCAAAGCACCACTAAAAATGGCCGCTAAACAAATAAAAATCATATATGGCAAGAGCCATTGAAATATTTTAAAAGAAAGTACCCACCGTTCAGAGAAAGTATCAATGCTTAAAAACAACTGTACTAGAATAAATAAAGCAATGGCCAGACCAGTTAGTAAAAAAGTCCATCGTACAATAAAATGACTAAAAAAAGCCAAGGCTAATTGGACATTCTTTTTTTCAATAACTGTAGAAAAAACGGGGATAAAAGCTGAAGACAGAGCACCTTCACCAAAAAGACGACGAAACAAATTGGGTATAGTAAATCCGACAATAAAGGCTGAACTCCATGCACTAGCACCCAATGCGGCAAAAATTAAAACATCACGAAGTAATCCTGTCACACGAGATAACACGGTAGTCAGACTGACTGAGGCTACATTTTTAAGATCTTTGCTCAAAGGAATGGATAAAGTGTACTACAATAGGATGGATTCTGTAAAATTGAAGCAAATTATTTATAGAAAAAACGATAAAGCTCGATTTATTCGATGAAACAAATAAAACAATAAAAGTAACTTATAATTTATCTCAAAAGTTCGTTTAATAAAATGTCATTAATCAATAATCTATGCATGCGACTGGAGCGTCATCCGAAGAGAGTTGTCTTCCCCGAGGGTAATGATGTTCGAATTCTTCAAGCTGCACGAAAGTTTGCTGTTAAAAAATTAGGCATCCCAATTCTCTTAGGAAATCGAATAGAAATAAAAGAGCTTGCGAATAAATTAGATATTAAAATGGAGCATATTCGTATTATTGACCCTCTAAAATCAGAGGAAAGGCCACGTTTCAAACAATTCTTACATTCCATTTACCGTTTTAAAGATAAGGGCGAAATTGATTTAGAAGCACTCCTTAATAAAAATACTTACTTTGCCGCGTTAATGTTAGCCACGAGCCAAACAGATGCGATGGTGGCTGGAGCAAATTCACAAGCTTCAAGTTCATTAAGGCCACTATTACAGGTCATCCCCTTTCAAAATAAAAATAAGTTAATTTCATCGCTTAACATTTTTGATTTAGAAGATCAAACCACAGGAAAAGACAAAGAGCTTTTCCTAGCTGATTGTGCAGTCGTACCCGAACCTAGCATCGAACAACTTGCTCAAATTGCGATTAATACTGCTGCGCTCAGTTATCAATTAACCAACAAAAAACCCAAAGTCGCATTTCTCAGCTACTCAAGTCAATCCATTGGGAAAGACTCACATGCATCTATACAAAAGATGAAAGCGGCGACTCAGCTAGCAAAGCAATTAGCCAAGTCTATCTCTATTGATATGGACATAGATGGGGAACTCCAATTAGATGCGGCTCTAGACCCAAGAGTAGCTGAAAATAAATCACTCAAAGGCTCCGTTGCTGGAAATGCCAATGTGCTTATATTCCCCGATCTGCAATCCGCTAACATCTCTTCCAAGGCGATTAATTATTTTACCCATAGCCGACAATACGGCCCCATTTTGACAGGTTTCTCAAAACCTGCGGCTGAAATCAGTAGAGGCACTTATGCAGGAGATATCTTTGGAACTGCTGTTATGGTTGCTTCACAAGCCATAGACCATGATTTATTATACCCTACTCCAGATAATGCTCTCAATGAAGATATCAAAGACATTTTAAAACAGTAGGATAAAAATTATAATGGACATTCAATCACTATTCGAAGGCCCTGATGACTCAGAAATATTAACAAAGCCTAGAAACAAAATCACAAAAAGAATCTTTATTGCCGCTACCCGAATGAATGACGGCAAAACAACAACAAGTCTTGGGCTTTATTCTGCTCTCAGTGATGGAAAAAAGAAAATTGGGTATATCAAACCAGTTGGACAAAGATTTGTTGATATCAACGGAGAAAAGATTGATGAGGATAGTTTTCTTCTTACCGAAACCTTTGATGTTTCTGTTCCGATTCAAGCAATGAGTCCAATAGTTGTGGATAAGGATTTCACTAAAGATTATTTGGATGATTCGAAATCTATTTATCCAAAAATCGTCAATCGTTTGTGCCGTTCCTTTGACCGAGCTGCCTACGAAAAGGACTATATTATCATTGAAGGAACTGGGCATGCTGGAGTTGGCTCTGTATTCGATTTATCGAATGCCGAAGTAGCGAAAATGCTTAATGCCAAAGCAATTATTATTGCTAGTGGTGGTATCGGAAGGCCCATAGATGAAATTGCTTTAAACCAAGCTCTTTTTGAAAAAGCAGGAGTCGATATTATTGGGGTCATTATAAATAAAGTTCAGACGGATAAGCTTGATTTTATTAAACATTATTGCGGACAGGCTCTTGAAAAAATGAACTTGAAGCTCCTTGGAATCATTCCGGAAAACGCTAAACTTTCAGAACCTAGTTTATCCCAAATTTTTCATGAGATAAAAGGAGAATGCCTAAATACAACAGATAATATCCAGTCTAAAAAAATTAAAAAAGTGGTTATTGCCGCAAAAACTGGACTCAGCACTATTGATGATATCGAAGATGGGACATTGATTGTTTCGTCTGGAGATAGAGAAGACATCATACAGCCCTGCATTAAATCAAATAAAGCATCTATGTTGTCTGGCATCATTTTAACTAATGCAATCAAGCCCAATGATGCTACATTAGCTGATATTCAAGCATCCGAAATCCCTTTTATTCTTTCAAAGGATAGCAGTTATTCTGTTATCAGCCGTATGAATAAAATGAATATTAAAACGCAACCACACGACGTTGATAAAATTTCCATCATAAAAGAAATTCTAAAATCGAATATAGACCTAAAAGAAATAGAGGAAGCTTTTAAGTTAAGCCTTTGACTGATCCTCTAAAACAGATTTTACTCTATCCTCTAGAATAGAGTAAATTAAAGGGTGAGACGCTATTAAATCTGTTTTTATAAAATTTTTGATTTTTGCATCATCTACAAAACCCTGTAAGATTTCGTCAACATCACCTCCCTCTCCAGCGTGACGACCGGGCAAAAGGAAAAACATTGCGACTACCAAGGATTCTAAAGATTTCCCTATGGATGTTTTTTCAAAAGAAATCGTTTCAAGTAAAGGATCATTAAATGCGTAAGCATCTCCTTCTCTTCGCTCCATCGAACATGCAGTAGCTGTACTCACTGAATCACCTAATAATTCTTTCAGTTGATTCGTTACTGTATTTCTCAAGATAGATAACTTTTCGATAGGCGAACCGTGATCCACAAGAACCAGATTAGTTGTATCACTCAGTTTATTGTGTTTGAGTGTAAGCTTTACCTGATCGGCTAAAATTCTTGCTAGTCGATGATCCGGATGATTTACATCCCAACCGGCTAAAGGTGGAGCAACTAAAATCTCAATTTCTGGACATAATAACTTCGCCTCTTCAATTAATTCCATCAAATACTCTGTAATCGCTAAACTCGGCCCTAAAAATAATGGGAGACAGATGAAATGGCGCTCCTCATTCGTGATACCTAGCTTAAAACGCCTTCGAATAATCGTAGCAGGTTCACCATTTAATTTTTCTGCATCAATTTTATGAGAATGGAGCAAACTCACTCCCTCAACTCGCATTCCTAGTTGTTTCCCTAATTTTTTTGCAATCTTCCGAAGAGCAAAAGTTGAATCGGGCCGAAAAGAACCATTATCAAAAAGAAGTACTGTATATTGTTTTTCCAAAATTTATTAGGTAGAATATTAGAAAAGGATTGCGACTCAAATTAAATCCTAATAAATACTAGATATGTTAAGATTCAATAGCACTCTATTACTATTTCTATCTCTGAGCATTTTTTGTGTATCTTGTTCAACGACTAGACAAGATAGGCCAACTCCATCTGGACCTATCGGATTAAGTGAAACGATTTTTGATGATGGTTCTACGTTAAATTTTGGTCCTGATGCAGGAAACTTAGAAACTAGAAATGGTAAATTTAGCAACGAGCTCTATAATGGGAAACAAATGATTCTTGGCTATTTTGATCCAATATATTTTTCTTTTGATTCAATGGCAGTCGACGCAACACAAAGGCCTATTCTTTTAAATGCAGTCACTTATTTAAAGGATAACCCAGGATATGAAATACTCATTAAAGGTCGCTGTGATTGGTATGGTACTGAAGAATATAATCTAGCACTTGGTGATTTGAGAGCGAATAGTATTGCTCTTTATATGGAAGACCAAGGCATCCAATCTGAACGCATTCATACAGTTTCCGTTGGTAGCTTAGAAGCTCAAATTGGTCTCTCTAAGTCTAATGCAAAAATTGATCGCAGAGCAGACCTGATTCTTTTAAAATAATAGGTAAAAGAATATCTCTTCTTAGCCAAAATCCCTGAGCATTTTTATCTAGGCTCACCCAAAGAGCGAAAGATGTCTGCGAAGGTTGCCGTAGCCTTTTGCATCAGCTCTATATCAAAGCTTTCATTTGGGGCATGCAAATTATCTTCTGGTGTAAATAAACCCACCATTATTGCATCTAGACCTGCACGATTCTTAAAATCTGCAATCACCGGAATGCTACCACCTTCCCTGAGGTAAAGAGGCGACTTACCAAATTGTTTTTGTATTGCTAAATCTGTGACAGAAAACGCATTTTTTAAAAAGTTAGAACATTCCACAGCTTCAGATTTATTGGGTGGAATGACACTATAAGCATTTGCAAAACAACCTCGACGTACCTCTAGTTTTACTCCCTTTGGACAACGTTCCTCAATTGCTTTTATCACATGATTTTGAACCTCATCACCCTTTTGCTCTGCGACTAAACGACAGGTGATTTTAGCAAAAGCTTCACTTGGAATAATTGTTTTAGTGCCCTCACCTTGATAACCACCTCCCATTCCGTTGATCTCTAAAGTTGGCTCAAAGCGGACTGCTTCTAATGGCGAAAATCCTCTTGGCTCGTAAAAACCTGGTACCTCAAGCATTGATTGATATTCCTCTAAATTCAGAGGGTAACGCTTCAATTCATCGCGTTCCCATTGTTCGATTTTAGAAACTCCATCATAAAATCCAGGAATATTCACACTCCCATCTTCATTATGTAAGCTTGCGATAATCTCCGACAAAGCATGCAAGGGATTATAAACCGCTCCTCCATAAATGCCAGAATGTAAATCACTCTTAGGACCTTTGACCTTAATTTCTAGTTCAACTAAACCGCGTAATGCAGTTGTAATAACAATTTGATCTGTAGTTGGGCTACCCGTATCAGAAACAAACATCATATCGGCTTTTGATAAACGCTCGGAGTAACGATCAAAAAACTTTGGCATACTTGGACTGCCCATCTCTTCTTCGCCCTCAATAACATAAGTAATATTCAAAGCTAGATCTGGTTGTTCTGATAAAACTTCCTGTAAAGCAGACATGTGAACGATCGTAGGGCCTTTATTATCGGCAGACCCTCGACCATAAATTCGTCCATTACGTATTTCGGGCTCGAAAGCGGCACTATCCCATAAATCCAATGGATCAGCTGGCTGAACATCATAATGACCATACAATACGATATGCGGGAGGTCCTCTCCAACAAAACGTTCAGCCAAGATAACGGGATGGCACTCTGTCTCTATTAATTCGACTGAAAAACCCATGTTTTCCAATAGCCCGCCAACAAAGTTTCGGGCATCTTTCATACCCTCATGAAATTCTTTATCTGTCGATACTGAAGGAAATCGAAGATAAGAAATCAGGGTCTCTAATGGATCAAAATTTTTCACTACTTAAGGAATTAACGAAAAGAATTAAGTCTAGTCTTGTTTATAGTAAAGCATCGCTTCCTCCATTAATGAGCGCAATTCCATAATTCTATTTTCGCTAGAAGGGTGTGTCGAAATAAACTCGGGAACTTCAAATGATTTCTCTTTTTGCATTCGCTCCCAAAAAGGAATTGCCACACGTGGATCATAACCAGCTTGCGCCATGTATATTAACCCTAAACGATCTGCCTCTTTCTCGTGTAATCGACTGTAAGGCAATAAAACTCCTAAAGAAGAACCTAATCCATAGATTTTAAACAGGCGCTCACGATCTTCTTGTGAATCTCCCTTAGTCGCTTGAGACAATAAAATACCACCCCCTAATGCAGCTATTTGCTGAGACATTCGTTCTCCTCCATGCTTCGCAACTACGTGACCCATCTCATGTCCTATCACAACAGCTAAATCCGCCTCGCTCTCCACTATTTTAAATAAACCTGTGTACACACCAATTTTTGCACTCGGTAACGCGAAAGCATTTATTAGATCATCATTTTCTATAAGTATAAACTCCCAATCTTGCTCGGCGAGCTCGGTTGGTATTGGAATAAAAGGTGACAATCTCGAAACTACCCTCTCAATTTGGGCTAAATATTTTGCGTTATCCGATAATTTTGAATTACGCTTAAGTTTATCAAACTCTTTGTTCGAAAGCTCAACTAAAGTTTCTTGTGGAATTAATTGTAATGAATTGCGATTAATACTATCGACAGATGTACAACTGACAAATGCGCACATCGTAACTGAAATCAGACATGTATTAATAAAGGACATAATAAAGTTTTTTT
>CEOK01105550.1_pt1 | contig 10145 bp, 10 predicted proteins | sample 427001 | NCBI WGS metagenome assembly CEOK01 (sample SAMEA2591108, study PRJEB7988) | marine metagenome | isolation source: saline water (ENVO:00002010), including | reverse complement strand
GATAGGGAACAACATTCAGTAACGACATTGTCAGGAGGCGAAAAACAAAGGGTGGCTATTGCCCGAGCCTTAATCTGTGATCCTTTAATTATTTTTGCTGATGAGCCTACGGGAAATTTAGACGACCATTCTTCAAAGGAAATATTAGAACTTTTGTTATCATTAGTTGAAATAGAGAAAAAGAGTTTGGTTTTAGTAACACATAATTCAGACTTTGCTCAATATACGAATAAAAAGCTATTTCTTAAAAATGGGACATTTTATGACTAAAGCTAATTCTTCAAATTCATTTTCAAAGAAGCAGGAAGCGATTATTGCAAATTTTTTAGGGGTTCCTAATCGAGATTGTAATTTTTCTCAAAAAGATCCAATGACTATTGAAGATCTCGTGGTCCTTTTTGTTGAACGTTATGACTTAGAGCGACCGAAGCCAGAACAGGTATTAGTAGAATCTTGGGATGAGGTTTTTGGGAGCTTTTCAGAGCGATGCTATCCCGTAAAGTTAACAGATACAGGTACATTGATCGTTTCTGTGACTAATTCCACGCTTCGTTCTGAGATTATTTTTAAAAAAAACGAGTTTTTGCATAGGATAAAGCAATTACAATATTGTGAAGACATTAAGGATTTAGTGGTCAGGGCTTAACTTTTTTAAAAAAAGCTTGCAAAAGTAACTTTAAGAGTTTCTACTATAAGTATTATCAATTTCTCCTGTAAAGGAGTTTGGGGTAACAAATAAAGTAGATAATGGTGGCGCATTCTTTAGGGGTAGAGAATGCGCCTTTTTTTGCCCAAATTCCATGGTTGAATTATTAGCTTGCTTATTTGTCTGACTGATCTACTTATCTACGCTTCTTTAAATGGTTGGAACCATTTATAAAAAGAAAATTATATTAATCTTAACCCGTCTTACTTATTGTAAGACACACATTATATTATGAGTCAGTTAATGGAAGAGCTACTTAAAGGTAGCGAAATTGATAACCTTAGAGAAGGATCTGTTATCAAAGGAATTATCACTGAAATACGTCCAACAGAAATTGTTGTCGATATCGGTGGAAAATCAGAAGGCGTTGTTCATATCAATGAATTTGTAGACCCAAGTGAATTGGAAGTGAATTCCGAAATCGAAGTTTATCTTGAAAAACTTGAAAATAAAGAAGGCTATCCTGTCATTTCATATGACAAGGCAGAGCAGAAGAAAAACTGGGAAAAAATCGCTGAAACTTGCGAAGAAGGATCTATTGTACAAGGACGAGTGCGTTCAATTGTTAAAGGTGGTTTAATCGTTTCAATTGGTGTCGATTCTTTCTTGCCTACATCACAAATTGATGTTCAAGCACCTAAAAATTTAGAACAGTACGTGGGTCAAACTTATGACTTTAAGGTCGTTAAAATCAATCCTGAGAGAAAAAATATTGTAGTATCTCGAAGAGAGCTTGTTGAAGAACAAAGAATTGAGAAGCGCCGTGCTTTATTAGATGGAGTGAAACCAGGTGATCGTCAGCGTGGACAAGTTAAGAACATCACAGATTATGGTGCGTTCGTTGACTTGGATGGACTTGATGGTCTCTTGCACATTACTGATATGTCTTGGGGTCGCATTCAGCACCCTAGTGAAATGCTAAAGCAGGGAGAAGAAATTGAGGTAGTCATTATTGAAATCGATCGAGATAGAGAACGTGTTTCTCTTGGATTGAAACAATTGCACCCTAATCCTTGGGAGAACATTGATGATAAATATCCTTTAGGTGCAAAAGTAACTGGTCGTGTGGTGAACTTAGTTCCTTACGGTGTATTTATTGAACTCGAAGAAGGAGTTGAAGGTCTTGTTCACGTTACAGAATTATCATGGACAAAACGTATCACTAAGCCCGGTGACGTTATGAAGATCGGTGAAGAAGTATCAGCTGTCGTCTTAGGAATCCAAAAAGATGAACAAAAAATATCACTGGGTATTCGTCAACTTGAAGAAAATCCATGGGAAGCAGCTAAAATTAACTATCCTCTCGGTATGTTAATTGAAGGCGAAGTGAGAAACTTAACAACTTATGGTGCTTTCATCGAACTTGAAGATGGTATTGATGGTATGATTCATGTTTCTGATATTTCCTGGACTCGTAAGATCAATCACCCAAGTGAAGTTTTGAGGAAAGGTGATCCAATTAAGGCAGTTGTCTTAGATGTGGACATTGATGCTCAAAGAATCTCATTAGGAGTTAAACAGTTAAGTACTGATCCTTGGGAAGAAATTGCCGACCACTTCAAGATTGGTGATGTTATAGAAGCAAAGGTTTCTAAGATTACTAGTTATGGTGCATTTGTTCAGTTGGACAATGACATAGATGGATTGGTCCACATTTCTCAAGTCAGTGAGGAACGTATTGAAAACATCAAAGATGTACTTAGCGAAGGTGATACTGTCAGCTCTCGTGTTATCAAAATTGATAAAAATGAGCGTCGTATTGGTTTATCTATCAAGGCAGCTAATTATAGCGAAGAAGATCTTGCTAAAGAGCAGGCTGCATTTGATAACATCTCTGCATCAGGCGATATGACCAGCCTTGGTGACCTTCTTGATGAAGCGACGAAATAATTCGTAGTTATTTCATTTATAAAAAATTTAACCCTTATGGAAACATAAGGGTTTTTTTATTTCAAATTTCTGTTTAATTGATTCTATAATAAATAAAATAAATTATGTCAGAACTTTGGGATACAATGAAATTGCTTTCGGACTCAACTCGAGCACGCATCTTAATCATTTTGAATGATGAGGAATTATCAGTGGCTGAACTGCAAGAGGTTATGAATATGGGACAGTCAAGAATTTCATCACACCTAAGTTTATTAAGACAGGGTGATTTAGTTATAGACCGTAAAGAAGGAAAAAAGACGTTTTATGCGATTAATCTAAACTGTAATCCTAGTAAGGCAAAGTTGATTGATTCCGTACTAAGTGTTCTTAGAGCAGATGCTGAAGCCTTAGAGGATCAAAAAAATCTCAAAAGAGTTTTAAATAAACGTAAGCAAGCTGCTGAAGAATATTTTAATTCTGTAGCTGGACGCTTAGGCAAAAATTATTGTCCTGGTCGTAGTTGGGAAGCAATCGGTCATTTTTTACTCTATTTGACGCCAAAGTTGAAAATTGCCGATTTGGGTGCTGGCGAAGGTTTGATTTCTCAATTATTAGCTAGAGGTGCAGAAAAAGTATATTGTATCGATAATGCCCCGAAAATGATCGAATTCGGTGAGAGTTTATCGAAAAAGAATGGTCTGACGAATTTAGAATATCAACTTGGGGATATTGAAAGCGTGCCGCTGAAAAACAAGTCGGTCGATATTGCTTTACTGAGCCAAGCTTTGCATCATGCAAATCATCCAGCTAAGGCTGTAGAAGAAGCTTATCGGATTTTAGAGGATGAAGGAAGGATCATCATTATTGATTTATTGGAGCATGATTTTGAAAAAGCACGAGAGTTGTATGCGGATGTATGGCTGGGGTTCTCTCAAAATAAACTTTATCAATTGCTGAAAGACGCTGGTTTTAAGCAAATTGAAATCAATATAGTCTCAAAAGAGACAGAAGAGCCGTATTTTCAAACTATCTTGGCTTCAGCGGTTAAAGGTTAATTCACAGATTAGTCATGAAAACAGAGACCGTACTGAGCTATTTTAATTCAGAGACCGTAGTTGACCACTATGAATCAGCTGCGCAAAAGATTGGCTTATGGAAATCTGAAGAAAAGATATTTCAGCAAATCTTCAAATTAGAGGATTCTATTTTAGAGCTTGGTTGTGGGGTGGGTCGTATCAGTTTTGGCTTACATGAGTTGGGATATAAGAATTTATTAGCAACAGACTATGCAAAGAACATGATTCAGAGAGCAAGAGCTTTGAGTAAACGTTTGGGATATTCTCTTCCTTTTAGAGTCTGCGATGCAACTAATTTGGAATTTGAAGATGGCGTATTTGAAGGAGTGATTTTCGGTTTCAATGGCATAATGCAAATTCCTAAAGAATCTAATCGAATACTGGCACTTAAGGAAATCTATAGAGTTTTAAAAAAAGATGGGCTGTTTGTTTTTACTTCTCACCTTAGGTCTAATCCTAAATATCAAGCTTATTGGGCTGAAGAACAAAGAGTATGGTCAAAAGGTGAGCAAAAAAAATCTTTGGATGATTTTGGGGATCGCTTTGAGTCAACGGATATGGGTGATGTTTATATTCATGTTCCCGATCAAGCATCAATGGAGGCATTGGTTCAGGATGTTGGATTTCAAGTAGAGATCGTTGTACCACGTTCAATCATTGCCAATGAAGATCCAAATGTACGTGAATTTTCTGACGATTGTGCTTTTTGGATATTAAGAAAGAAATAACTTAATCTAGGCTTTGGCTCTCAAGGTAGTGTGCGATGGAAGGAATGGATTCTTCTATCGATTCTAGGCAATTTTGATATTCAGATAAATTTCCTCCAAAAGGGTCTGGAATATCATTCTCATGGCTATTTAGCCAATGACGAAAAGGGAAAATTTTCACTGGAAGATTTTCGTATTGGAATTCAAGCTGCTGAATGTGAGATGAGGTCATGCCTAAGATCATGTACGATTGATCAATGAGTTTTTGTGTGAGTTGTTGAGATCGATGGTTTTCTAAGGACAGTGATTTTTTTTCGATCGCTTTTTTGGAATTACTCGAAGCCAGTTGGTTATTTTGTGCGAAAACACCAGCAGATTTGAAGGTGAATTTTTTTAAGATAGGATGTTGCTCAGCTGAAGCATTGAGCAAACATTCAGCCATTGGACTACGACAAGTATTACCTGTGCATAATATTAGTACTAAATGTTTTTTTGAGTCCATTTACTCGCAAAGTCTTTTCATTTCCCTATGGGCGATATCTTTTCTATAATATTTTCTCTTATAGTTGATTGCTTCACATAGAGAGTAAATTTTATCTTTAGCTTTTAAAATTGTTTCATCTTGTGAAGTAACACTTAGGACACGTCCACCATTACTGTATATTTTGCCTTCTTTGAGTAAGGTACCAGCGTGAATGATGTCTGTTTTTGCTGGTAATTCAGTGGGAAATGAAATGAGATCTCCTTTAGGGTAATCCCCTGGATAACCCTCACTCGCAATCACAACCGTCATGCATTTATCGCTCGAAAGCTTGATGGAATCGGGTAAGCTTTGATTGGTAGCTGAGGCATAGAGCAGGGCAATTAAATCATCTTCAACGAGTGGAAACATTACCTGAGTTTCAGGGTCTCCAAATCGAACATTGTACTCAAGGATTTTAGGTCCATTTTTAGTGAGCATTAATCCCGCGTATAGTGTTCCATTATAAGGAATACCATCTGCTTCAAGTCCTTTGATGGTGGGAATTATGATGGTTGAATCAATGGTTTCCTGTAATTCATCAGTCATTATGGAAGTAGGGGCATAGGCACCCATGCCGCCAGTGTTAAGACCCGTGTCCTTTTCGCCAATTCGCTTATGGTCTTGACTAGGACTCAAGCAAAGGAAGGTACCATTTGAGACTATTGCATGGATTGAAACTTCTTCACCTTGTAAAAATTCTTCAATGACGATTTGAGTGCCGCTTGTGCCAAAGCTTTTATCAATGAGCATCGATTGTACGGCTTCTTTAGCTTCTTCAGTCGTCTGTGCAATAATGACTCCTTTGCCTGCTGCAAGACCACTGGCTTTGACTACAATTGGCGCAGGATTTGCATCTAAGTATTCTAAAGCGGGAGGCACTTCATCAAATGTTGCGTATTTTGCGGTTGGTATGTTGTGTCTATAAAAAAAGTCTTTGCAGAATGATTTACTGGATTCCAGCTGTGCAGCTTCTTTTGTCGGGCCATAGGCAGGAATGTTGACTGCTTTTAATGCATCAACTATACCGAGGCAGAGTGGCACTTCAGGGCCAACTATTACAAAATCGATAGATTCATTTTTAGCTAAAGCCACACATTCATCGATGGCATCAGCAGCAATCGGATAGCAATCAATTGACTCTGCCATGCCTCCGTTTCCAGGAGCCGCGATGACACGATTACATAAAGGGCTATCGATACATTTTTTTACAATAGCGTGTTCTCTACCTCCTGACCCTATGACTAGTATATTGAGTACTTTATTCATATTTTGATTATATATGTGGTTTAAATCCACTATCAGTTGAATTATTCCGCTTGTAAATATTTTTTGTTTTTAAAGATTATCAGCATGCGGATATATTTTTTAGGAATCGGTGGTACAGCCATGGGCAATGCAGCTATTTTATTAAAAAAGCTTGGCCATGAGGTATTAGGTTCAGACGGGCAGATTTATCCTCCTATGTCTGATATTTTGAGAACTGCCGCTTTAGAGATATATCAAGGTTTTGATGCGAAACGTCTTCAGCAATTAAATCCCGATTTGGTAGTTGTGGGAAATGCTATTAGTCGAGGAAATGATGAGTTAGAATGGTTATTAGACTCAAGAGCCTGTTCGATGATTTCATTACCTCAATTATTAAATGATTTTCTACTCAAGAAAAAGGATACCGTTATTATTACAGGAACTCATGGTAAAACTACGACAGCTACGATTGCAGCTTATTTGCTTGAGGCGAATGCTGATGCGCCTAGCTGGTTTATAGGGGGAGTTCCTAAAAGTTTACCTAATGGGGCTCATCTTGGTCAAGGGGAGCATTTTGTGATAGAAGGAGATGAATATGATTCTGCTTTCTTTGATAAGCGTTCCAAATTCATCCATTACAATCCTTATATCGTAAGCATCAATAATTTAGAAATGGACCATGCGGATATTTTTCGAGATCTTACCGATATACAAAGAAGTTTTTCTCATTTAATTCGCTTAATTCCTCAAAGAGGTTATTTAATTATTAATGGTGATGATAAGAACATTCTTGGACTTTTGGACCAATGCTTTTGTTCGCTACTGAAAGTTGGTATCGATACAAAAAATGATTTAGTGCTTAAAGATTTTAAAGAAGGTTCATGGGGTTCTTCTTTTAAACTTTATTTTAAAGGTCGCTTTTGGACTGAAGTTGAATGGCCATTACAGGGCTTATATAATGCACGTAATGCTGCGGTGGCAGCCCTATCTTCCGGAATTGCGTTTGATAATAAGAACCCTTTATCAATTGATTTAGCTGCTTTAAAATATTTTGAAGGTGTAAAGCGTAGACAGGAAAAGCTTTATGAAGAAGAGAATCAATTAATCTACGAAGACTTTGCACACCATCCAAGTGCTATTTCAGAAATATTGGATTCAAAAAAGGAAATTTTTCCTGAACATGAAATAGTGGCCTGTTTTGAACCAAGAAGTAATACTTCAAAAAGCCAGCTGTTTCAATTAGAGTTCACTAAAGCTTTATCTAAGGCAGATGTCGTGCTGATTGGTGCGATTAATAAAAATAGCGAAGCTACTAATGATTTATATTTAGATCGTCTTAAGATGATCAATGAGATCCAAGGCTTGGGTTGCAATCGTGTTGCAGAATATTTTGAAGAAAATCAGGAATTATATCAGTATTTGATTCAATTTTTAACAGAGAGTAAAAATACAGATAAGCCAGTAGTTATTGTATTTTTTACTAATGGATCTTTTGATGGGATCATGAAAAAGCTCGTTAATAAACTAACGAGCTGATTCAGTGAAATTGATCTTGCTTTGAGTTAACTCAGGCGATTGGTTAAGTCTTCTTTTGAAGATAATCCTACAACGGTATCTGCAACTTCGCCACCCTTGAAGATTTTGATGGTAGGAATAGCTCTTACTTCATACTTACTTGCTAGTTCACTGTTGTTATCAACATTTACTTTTCCAATTTTTACTGTATCGGGCAATTCAGTAGCCAATTCTTCTAAAATAGGAGCAATTGCTTTGCAGGGGCCACACCAAGGAGCCCAAAAATCTACTAAAACGGTTGCGTTTGTTGAAGCAATAAATGCTTCAAAATTACTTTGATCTAAGTCTGTAATATTTTCTGACATAATTATTATATTTGATGAATGATTGTATTTAAAGTGTTAATGACAAACTGGATATTTATTGCAATGAATTATGAATAATATCGTTTAATTCTTCTTTTTCGACTGTGTCTAAGGTTTTGCCCTTTTTATCTAATTTTTCAAAAGTCTTGATCGCCACCTCTGTTAAGGTTTGGTGGGTTTCCTCGTTGCCACCAAGAATAGAAAATCGCTCAGCTTGAGTGATTCGTTTATGGCCATCATTGTTATCTAAACCCAATCCTATTAGTTTTGATGACTTCTTTTTGTTATTTTTCATGTTTTCCGATCTAGTAAATTTTAATTTTTTTGGCAAAGTATATCTGTGAATGCAAGATCCTGTGTTAAAGTAATTTCTCCAAGTCGTGTTAGCTCTAATACAGCTAAAAATGTAGCTACTACATTATTTAAAGTAGTTTTTTCTTCAAATAAATTTGAAAAATAAAATGAGGGTGTGTTTTTAATGTAATTAATAATATAAGTCATTCTATCAGAAACAGTAACGGTTTCTTCGTGGATTTCGCCTTCTTGTATTCGGTCAGTAAGCCTTCTTAGAACACTATTAAATACGTTCCATAATTCAACTCTATCTACAGGTTTAAGTTCGGTATCTGAGTCAGGATTCTTGAAATGTGTGGAATTTCTGGGTAGATAGTCATTTGCTTTTTGAATCATAGATTCTATCTCTTGAGCGATGGTCTTAAATTTTTTATATTCTACGAGTTTTTCAACTAGCTCCCATCTTGGGTCAGTACCATCATCAATTATTTCATTGGTATCTCTATCTTTTTTGGGCAATAAATATCGGCTTTTTATATACATTAATGTGGATGCCATGACAAAAAATTCACCTGCAACTTCAAGGTTAAGGCTTTCCATTTGATTGATGCTTTCGATATATTGATTTGTTACTGAGACTATGGGAATGTCGTAGATATCAATCTCATCTTTTTTGATTAAATAAAGTAATAGATCAAGAGGGCCTTCAAAACTATTAAGAGTGATAAGGTGATCTTGATCAGGAATGAGTGCGTCTTGCATAGTATTTTAATAGCCAATTAGTTCTAAGCCGATGTCAAAGCTGAGATCTTCACCTCTACGTTGGTCTTTTCGGTAATTAATCGAATAGCTGGTTCTCCAATTCGTGTTGTAAATTTTATCAATACCCAATTTGAATCTAGGAATTGTATCATTTTTTAAATCAGCCCAAAGGAAGGTGGTAAAGTGGGTATTATTGTTAAGTCTATAAAGATAATCGAAGCTAATTTGATCGGCAAAATTTTCTTTAAAATAAGTGTTCAGGGCTAGCTCCCAAAAAAGGCTACTTTTTAGGACCAGTCTGGTATAATTCTCCACTAAGTTTAATGATTGGCTTTTTAATCGTGATGCTATTTCAAACTTTAGCCAAGGTGCAGGATTTACCTTAAATTCTAGCCACAGGGCGTTTTTTTCTGACACTGTATCATTCGGATTACGATTTTTGTACCGATGATAAAAATCGGCTTTTAAGTTTAACTCCATGATGTTTCTTGAGCCATACAAATCTCGCTTAGTTTGGAAAGTATTATTTAAACTAAAGCGAGTGAGAAAAAGTTCGTTTATTTGCTCTAAATTTCGATAATCGAGTAAGGAAGTAGAGGGTCTTGAAAAAAGGAATGAGGGGTTTGATTCATTTGAAGTATATGCGTTGAGAGTATTACTATCTAATGATTGGATACGAGTAATGCCTAACGATGGCTCGAAAATGTGCCTAAGTCCTTTAATTTTCCATAAGTTGTTACTTGTGGGGTAGATTGCTTGATACTGACTACTGATATCTAAGCCGTAGAGCACGAAATCATAGTGTTGATTAAATGGGTCGAGTGAAGAATCGTTGGCAGACAGATTTGTAGAATACTGAAATCCTCGATATTCTGCCTTTGGTGATATTTTTAGCCACTTTTTATAGCTGTAGTTATCGTATACTCCATAGTTAAGATCCAAGACAGTATATTCTAGAGCACTGATCTGGCTGAATATGGAGGGATTAATAGAAGCTTCTACAGACTTAGAATAGTTAATGTTTGCAAAATGAAATAGGGATGAACGAAAAATTGGATTAGGGAAATAGTGAAAACTGAC